>ULSO01034988.1_pt1 | contig 35903 bp, 26 predicted proteins | sample 1956701 | NCBI WGS metagenome assembly ULSO01 (sample SAMEA4835708, study PRJEB28245) | human gut metagenome | biome: gut microbiome; material: fecal sample | place: Denmark | collected 2008 | reverse complement strand
CGCCCGACAAACTGTCGGGCGGCGGCTTAAATTTTTTATTCTTTGCGAAGGAAATTACCTAATCGGGCGATAAAATCTATCTTATTTTCTGCGGAAACTGAGGGGTAAACGAGCTTTCGAAGGCATACTTTTTACCTTTCAGCTCAAAGGAAAGCCATTTTGAAACGAGAAGCTGCCTTTTTACGCCGTAAACGGCATTCAGAGCCTCGTCGCCGTACTTTTCGTCCCCGAGCAAGGGACAGCCGATATGCGCCATATGGGCGCGTATTTGGTGGGTTTTGCCAGTATGCAGAATAACTTTTACGAGGGCGAGACCCTCACGGCGCTTTTCGACCTCGTATTCGGTCCTTATAGGAACGTACCCCCTGCCCTCCTCGTCGCTGACGCGGACGAGCCCGCGCTTTTCGTCCTTTTTTAAGTAAGCGCGCATATCCGCGCGGTCGATTTTAAAATTATCCTTTGCAATACACAGATACGCCTTGCGCGCCTGCCTGTTTCTGAATATATTTTCGAGCAGTTTGGAAGTTTCAGGCGATTTCGCAAAGACTATGAGCCCCGACGTGTTTCTGTCCAGTCGGTGCACGGCGATAAATCCCGTTTCGCAGGCGAGCGCCTCGGTGCAAACGCCGCTGTATTTATCGGCGACGTAAATATTTTCGTCCTCGAAAACGCGCTCGTGGCTGGGCTTCGCCTCCATCTTGGCCGTGGTGTAATAGCGCACGCTATCGCCCGCGCGCAGGCGGACGTTTGAGGTAACCTTTGCGCCGTTTACGCGGATATCGCCCGACTTAATGAGGGCGTTATAATAAAAACTGCCCTGCGGATAGGTGAAATCGGTGAAGTCTTTTAAAGAGCAATCTTCCTTTACGGTAAATTCTTTCATAACAGGTTGAACACAAAAAATACGGCATATGCCGCCAGAAAGGCGCAGACAAGCTGAAATAAATTGAGCCTTAGCGTAGTTTTGAAGCCTATTTCCCTGACAGAGGCGGAAAAAGCCGAAATGCAGGCGGGGCATGTAAGCACAAAGGTGCACGCCGCCGCTGCCGCGGGCAGCGACAGAGCCGCGCCCTCGGGCATCATTACGGAAATGGTTGCCGCGACGTTTTCCTTGGCGGCAAAGCCCGAAATAAAGGCATAAGCCAAACGCCAGTCATTGGCGCCCATAGGTCTGAACAGCGGAAGAAGCAGTCTGCACAGGTGCGCAAGAATGCTTTCTTCGACGGGAACAAAGCGAAAACTTAAAGATATATGCGACAGCAACCAACTGACCATACAGAAAACCGTTACCGTCGACGCCACTTTGATTATAAACGATGTTATGTAAAAACACAACTTTTTTGCAACCTGTGAGAGCGACGGGAGCGAAACGGGCGCAATTTCGGTTATAAGCCCCTCCTCCCCGCCGCGCACAATGGCGGAAACGGCGGCGGATATGGCTATGCCGCAGAAATACAAGACGCAAACAGCGGGGAACGGGTCGGCAAACAGCGGCGAAAGAAAGGTTATAAACACGGGCAGTTTTGCCCCGCAGGGAATGTACGGCAGCATGGCTATCGTCCTCACCTGCGACGAGCGCTCGGAATATCCGCGCGTGGTGGAAATTGCTGCCGCCGTACAGCCCAGACCGGATATGAGTGAAAACGCCGCCCTGCCCGAAAGTTTTAACTTTTCGAAAAAACCGTCCGTAACAAAGCAAAGCGCGCTCATTATGCCGCTTTCGTCCAGAAGTATGAGCGCGAGATAAAGTATTAAAAGCTGGGGCGCAAAACTAAGCACTCCGCCCGCTCCGCCTATCACTCCGTCGCAGAAGAATGAGGCGAAATATTCGTTTGTCATTCTTGCGCGCAGAAAGTCGGCAAATCTCACGCATATCAGATTGGTCGCCGCGTCCTTTAAAACCGCCCCTGGCATGCCCGGGAAGAAGGTGAAAAAGAATGTGAGTATCATCGCGCCGAAAAAAATTAAGGGCGCGCTTATTTTGCCGTAAAAGAGCCGCTCGACAGGTCTTATCTGCGCATTGCCCGCATGATATGCCTTATCCAACTGAGACTTGCCGCGCGCGGCGGGTCGCGCGAGCTCGCCCCGCCGCGCGCGTTTTTTTAGCTCCGAAGGGCGGCAGACATATACTGGCACGCCGAGATATTTTTCAAGTTCGACGGCGTCGACCCAACCCCCGCGCGCCTTTAAAGCGCGCGTCTTTGTTAGGTAAACGACGACGTTTTTGTTCCGCGCAATGAGCTTGCGCGTGAGCGAAAGGGAGTTTTCGAGCGTGAGGCTGTCAACTACGTTTATTACCGCGTCGGCAGAAGCTATACTGTCCGCCGCCGCACCCTCCTCCATAGTGTAAGCGTCGAATGAATACAGTCCGGGGCTGTCGGTAAAAGTTATTCCGTCCGACTTTTTGCTGAAAGAACGCGTGGTAACGCCGTGCCAGTTGCCCGTTTTGAGCCTGCTGTGCGTAAGGCTGTTGAAAAGCGTTGTCTTGCCCGCGTTGGGGTTGCCCGCAAGCACGATATTCATGCTTCCACCTCTATTTTTTCGGCAATCTTTTTCCTCAACGCCACGCGCGTGCAGCCCACGCCCGCGAGTATGCCCGAATTGAACAGACAGAACGCCAGCGCGCACACGCGCGCGCCGCACACAAACCCGAGCGCATTGAGCCTTTGAGCCGCCGCGCCCTGAATATTGATCTTTACTATCTTTCCGCTTTCGCCCTTTTTCAAATCAAAAACGCTCATAGTATATGCTATGAGCGTTTTTATTTTATTATTCCGCGCAGTTAATTTACTGCTTTATACCCATTGATTAAGCCATATATGCGGGGCAATCACAGTTTGCAGACGGTAAGCGTTACCTTTTCGCCGTTTATCGACTGCTCCTTGGTGAAGCCTTCGGCATGTCCTTCGGTTACAGACTGGGCGAGAACGTCGCCTGCAAATGCCGCCTTTTTGAGCACTTTTGCAGCCTTGCCCTCCGCCGTATAATAAACCGCTATGCGGTCGGTTACTTCGAAGCCCGCTTCCTTTCTCATGTTCTGTATCTTGGAGACGAGTTCGCGCTCTATGCCCTCTTCTATCAGCTCTTCGGTGAGGGTTGTGTCGAGGGCAACGGTTATGCCCTTATCTGCCGCCGCCACATAGCCAGCCGCAGACTGCGTGAATATCTGCAAATCTTCCTGCTTTAAGATAACGCCCTCTCCCGCTATCTCGTACACACCGCCGTCCTTGACTGCCGCAACCACCTCGTCGGCGTTGCAATTTGCGAGGAACGCAGATATTGCGCCCAGTTTTTTGCCGTACTTGGGGCCGAGCGTCTTGAGCTGGGGTTTGAGCTTGTAGCTTATATATTTGGTAGCGTCGTCGGCGACGGAGAAGCTCTTTACGTTGAGTTCGTCCAGCACTATGCGCTTTTCATCCTCCGAAAGAGAGAAATCGCGCGCGGTTACGACGACCATTTTTGCGAGGGGCTGGCGGTTTTTGAGGTTGCCTGCGTTTCTCGCCGCTCTGCCGAGCACGACTATATCGAGCACTCCGTCCATGCCTCTTTCGAGTTCTTCGTCGATATAACTTTCGTCAGCGACAGGGAAGGAGCAGAGATGTACCGACTGGGGCGCGTCCTTGTAAAATGCGGGAACGAGGTTGGAATACATCATTTCAGCCATGAAAGGAGTATAGGGCGCGGTCAGTTTTGCAAGCGTTACCAGAACGGTGTAAAGCGTGGTGTAAGCCGCCGCCTTGTCCTCCGTCATTTCGCTTCCCCAATACCTCTCTCTGCCGCGGCGCACGTACCAGTTGGAAAGCACGTCCGCAAAATCCTGCAATGCGCGGGCGGAATCGGTTATTTCGTACTCGGAAAGGTGCTCATCCACGAGCTTTATGAGCGAATTGAGCTTGGAAAGTATCCACTTATCCATGAGCGACAGTTTGCACTCGCTCAGCTTATAATCCGCGGGGTTGTATTTATCTATTTCGGCATACAGCGTGAAGAACGCGTATGTGTTCCAGACGGTGCCTATATACTTCCTCTGCGCCTCGGAGACGGCGTCTTCGTAGAACCTTGAAGGAAGCCAGGGAGCCGAAGACGTGTAGAAATACCAGCGGACGGCATCTGCGCCCTGCTTGTCGAGGACGGACCAGGGGTCAACAACGTTGCCCTTGTGCTTGGACATCTTTACGCCGTTCTTATCGTTTACGTGCCCCAATACTATGCAGTTTTTGAAGGGAGCTTTGCCGAAAAGTATTGTATTTATTACGAGGAGGGTATAGAACCAGCCGCGCGTCTGATCGACTGCCTCGGAGATGAAATCTGCGGGGAACGTGCGGTGGAAAACTTCCTTGTTTTCGAAAGGATAATGATACTGCGCAAACGGCATTGAACCAGAGTCGAACCAGCAGTCGATAACTTCGGGCGTCCTCTTCATCTTGCCGCCGCACTTGGGGCAGGTGCATGTGAGATCGTCCAGATAGGGACGGTGCAACTCTATGTCCTTATCCGCGGGCAAGCCGCATTTTTCTTTGAGTTCTGCTTTGGAACCTATTACCTCTATCTCGCCGCAGTCGGGGCAGACCCAAACGGGCAGGGGCGTACCCCAGTATCTGTCGCGCGACAGACCCCAGTCTATGACGTTTTCGAGGAAGTTGCCCATTCTGCCCTCTTTTATAGTTTCGGGCATCCAGTTTACCGAGCGGTTGGAAGCGATTATATCGTCCTTTACCTGCGTTACTCTTATGAACCACGAAGAGCGCGCATAGTACAAAAGGGGCGTATCGCAGCGCCAGCAATGGGGATAATCGTGTTCGAAGGGCACAACCTTGAACAAAAGGTGCGCGTTTTCGAGCATTTCGATTATCATTTTGTCGGCTTTCTTGGCAAACACGCCGTCGAGTTCGGGGAAACGGCTGTCGAAGCAACCGCGCTCGTTGACGAGCTGAACGACGGGAAGCGAATACTTTTTGCCGACTTTATAGTCGTCCTCGCCGAATGCGGGCGCAATGTGAACGACGCCAGTGCCGTCGGACATGGTTACATAGCTATCGCACACCACATAGTGCGCCTTTGCGGGCGCGGAAGCAGGCGAAATGCGCTTGATTTCCTCGGTTGTCTGCGCGAAGAGAGGTTCGTATTCGAGACCCTCCCATTCCTTGCCGCTCTTTTTTGTTATTACCTTATAATCTTCGAAGAAGTTGTGCGCCAGCGCTTCAGCCATAATGTACCTTACGCCGTCGCTTTCGAGTTCGATATAGTTTTCGTCGGGGTTCATGCAGAGCGCGACGTTGGAAGGAAGCGTCCAGGGCGTTGTCGTCCATGCGAGGATATAGCGGTTTTCTTCGCCCTTTACTTTGAAGCGGGCGACGACGGAATTTTCCTTGACGCTCTTGTAGCCCTGCGCAACCTCGTGCGAGGAGAGAGCCGTGCCGCAGCGGGGGCAATAGGGCACAATTTTGTGTCCCTTATAAAGGAGACCTTTTTTGTGCATTTCTTTGAGCGCCCACCACTCCGACTCGATATAATTGTCGTCGTAGGTTACATAAGGGTTTTCCATGTCAGCCCAGTAGCCGACGCGGTCGCTCATTTTTTCCCACTCGCTCTTATACTTCCATACGGACTGCTTGCACTGCTTTATAAAAGGCTCTATGCCGTAACTTTCAATCTGCTGTTTGCCGTCAATGCCGAGCGATTTTTCCACTTCGAGCTCGACGGGCAGACCGTGAGTATCCCAGCCCGCCTTTCTTAAAACGTGCTTGCCCTTCATAGTCTGATAGCGGGGAATGATATCCTTCATAACGCGCGTCAGAATATGACCGATATGAGGCTTTCCGTTGGCTGTGGGAGGACCGTCGTAGAAGGAAAATTCCTGATGTCCTTCGTTTTTGGAGATAGATTTTTCAAAAATATCATTGTCTTTCCAGAATTTGATTACTTCCTTTTCCCTTTCGACGAAGTTCAAGGAGGTATCTACCTTTTTGTACATATAAATCACCTTAAATAAAATAATTTATAAAAAAATAAAGCACCTTTATTTCGGACACCAAAACAAAGTGCTTATAAACCACCAAAACAAACTATCATTTGCCGCAATTTGTAACGGGTTGCGAATCCGTGCGCCCTTACTTTTATAAAAATTTGGGGGTGCAGGCTGAAAGGTGATATCCGAACGACTTACCCGCTCACTTTCACCAGACGTGAGCTCTCTGAATGGTTACACCGCGCGGCGTTGTCCTTTTTAAACGCCTTTGAATTAAATTGTACATTAATTATATAAAATGACGAAAAAAAAGTAAAGCGTTTTAAAGCCCCTTTTCGCTTTATAGTATGTCTGCGCACAAACTCTATTCAAGTAAGATTAATTTTTAAGCCGAGGTTAGATTTATTTTAACGCGCAAAGATACACCGCATATCTATTTACTTTCCACCCCGAGGCTTTACATGTCCGCTTATCGATTTGCGTGCGAACCTGCTGTATTGAAAGCGCGCGATTAATTTGCCAACAACACGATTAATTTGCCGACGATTTTAACCTCTGAAACTTAAAACCAAGGGGACAATGCGTTCTTTTACGCCGTCAGAATTTGAAGTAAATTACTGAAAATGCAGCGATATGCAAAATTTAACCGTATATTATTATTGTATTATCTGTATATATTGTACCATCTGTACTATATTATTTAAATACAGACAATACAAGATTTTGCATTCTGGCGCTTTCTCTCGCGCTCATATGCGCACATGAACTGATGTCCGTCTTTTTAATGTTTAGTTGCATCTAAAAAAAGCCGTCTCTGCCGACGACAATTTGAACTGAGTTATTTGCTTACTTTCAAAATATAAAACCTGTTTCTGAATTAAAACTTGCTTTATAACATTTAATTAAAAAAGAAGTGCGGAAAGACCGCACTTCTTACTTTGGATATTAAATTACAACTATCAATTATTGTTAAACAAATTTCTATCTGCAAAGCACTATAAATTTTTTATGCGCAAATTGAAATTTCAAAGCATTTGAATTTAAGCTGCATTTAAAAATGCTTATTTTAAAGGAATTGCGGCGCAGGCGTTTATGTCCATCGAAGCGAAGTTGCCTGCAAGGTACTGATTGAGCCCCTCTGCGGCGATCATTGCCGCGTTGTCCGTGCAATACTTCTTTTCGGGCAAAACGAGCTTTAAGCCAGCCTTTGCGCAGGCAGCTTTAAGGCGTTCGCGAAGATATCCGTTTGCTATTACTCCGCCGCCCGCAGTTACGCAGTGCACGCCGAGGGACAGGGCGTATTCCACCGTCTTTTCGACGAGTGGATCGATTGCCGAACGCTGGAAGGCGTAAGCGACGTCCGCGCGGGAATACTGTTCGCCGCGCTGCTGCGCGGTGTGGCAATAATTTATTACCGCCGTTTTAAGTCCGCTGTAAGAAAAAGCAGGGCGCTCGGAATGTCTGACGAGCGCGGACGGAAGTTTTATTCCTTCCTTGCCGCCCGAGGCGAGCCGTTCGACGTTGGGACCTCCCGGATAGGGCAATCCCAGCACGCGCGCGCATTTATCGAATGCTTCGCCCGCGGCGTCGTCGAGCGTGGATGCAAGCACGCTGAAATTGAGGTAATCTTTTGTGTGAAGTATTGCGGTGTGTCCGCCGCTAGCAAGCAACGTTACAAAGGGCGGCAGAAGCTCTGCATCGTCGAGATATGCCGCCGCGAGGTGTCCGCGGATGTGGTTTACGGCAATGAGAGGAACGCCGAGGGAATATGCAAGCCCTTTCGCGAAAGACAGTCCGACCAAAAGCGCGCCTAAAAGCCCCGCGCCGTACGTTACGGCGACGGCGTCTATGTCATTAACCGTAATGCCAGCCTCTTCGAGCGCGCGGGATGCGACCTCGTCAACCGCCTCGGTATGCATGCGAGAGGCGATTTCGGGCACTACGCCGCCGTATTTCGCCTGCTCGGAAGCCGACGAAATTATCTGATTTGAAAGCAGTTTTCTGCCGCGTATGACGGCGCACGCCGTTTCGTCGCAACTGCTCTCTATGCCGAGTATTACAGGCTCGCTTTTTATGATTTTATCTTTCAGACACATAGTTATCCGAGCGGCGCAAAATTCTGCGCCGCTTTGAGCAATTTTGCAAGGTTATCAGACAGCGTCGTTCAAGCCATCGACTTCTTCGCCGGAAACATATTCTGCGTATGTTTCGGGAGCGGATATGTACGAAGGGAAAGAAAAATCTACCTGTTCCTCGTCCGAATTGAGCACGCTTATGGGGCTCTTTACCTTTATTACCCTGTGAGTTTCGGGTACTGCCGCAACGAGCTCCGAAAGGGCATTTACAAGGCACTGCGCATATCCGATGAGCGGAGCCGCCTGCTTTTTGGTGTAAAGCCCCGTCATTAACATGACGTTTGCAGTGTAAGCTACGGAATTGAAAAGCGATATGGCTTTGTTAGCCTGCTCGACCTTTGCGTTTTTGTCGCTAAGGCTGGCAATGCTTTCAAGGCTGGCGCCCGCTTCCACGCCCATTTCGACGAGGTGCTCGCGGAGCATTTTGCCTTCGCGGACGAAATATTCCGCGCTGTAAAGTTTTACAAGCCTTTTACCAAATTCTTCTGCGGCTGCGTGCATCGAGATGACCTCGGTCGCAGCGGGTTCCGTGTTGACTTTTTTCGACATATTTATATCTCCTCCCGCATTAAACGGTCTTTTTAAGATAGTCAATTATGAAGCCCTGAATGTCGCCGTCCATCACGGCCTGAATGTTTGTGTTTTCATAGCCCGTGCGGTGGTCCTTTACCAGGGTGTAAGGGCAGAACACGTAAGAGCGTATCTGGCTGCCCCATTCTATTTTCTTTATTTCGCCTTTGAGTTCGGCGTCAGCCGCTTCCCTTTCGGCAATCTGTCTTTCAACCAGCTTTGCGCGAAGGTACTTGAACGCCATTTCCTTATTCTGAAGCTGGCTGCGCTCGTTCTGGCAGGTAACGACAATTCCCGTCGGGAAATGCGTTATTCTTATGGCTGTTTCGGTCTTGTTGACCTTCTGTCCGCCCGCGCCCGACGAGCGGTAAACGTCTATTCTTATATCCTCGTCGCGTATCTGAACTTCCGCCTCGTCATCGACTTCGGGCATAACTTCGAGCGAGGCAAACGACGTATGTCTGCGTTTATTCGCGTCGAAAGGCGATATGCGCACAAGTCTGTGCACGCCCTTTTCCGCTTTCAGAAAGCCGTAGGCGTTTTCTCCTTCCACCTTGAAAGATACCGACTTTATGCCCGCTTCGTCGCCGTTTTCGAGGTCGAGTTCGGTAACCTTGAAGCCCTGACTTTCGCAATAGCGGCAGTACATTCTGTAAAGCATCTGCGTCCAGTCGCACGCCTCGGTGCCGCCCGCGCCCGCATGAAGGTTTAAAATTGCGTTGTTTGCGTCGTATTTGCCCCTTAAAAGCGCGCGGATGCGCATATCTTCTATGTCGTCTTCCGCTGTCTTTATCATCGTTTCGAGCTCGGGGATGAGGCTTTCGTCGTCCGCTTCCTCAATGAGGTCGACAAACGTCTTTGCCTCCTCTATCGCGTCGCAGCCCTTTTTGTAAGCCGCTATCTTGCTCTCTATCGAGGAAATCTCCCTGCCCACCTTTTTTGACCTTTCAAGGTCCTGCCACACTTCGGGCAGTTCCTGTTCGGCTTTGAGCTTTGCAAGTTTTCCGTCGAGATTATCTATATCGAGCGCGTATTTCGCCTCGGCAAGAGTGTCCTGCAACGACTTTAATCTTAATCTGTAATCGTCCGCTTTAAACATTATAAAATTCCGTCAAAAATCAATTATTTGTCTTCTTTTTTAGGTCTGTGTATGCGCAGTTCCTTGGGCACGAAGTTGCCTTCCGCGTCGGGCGAACCGAATGCGGAGGGAGCCTTTGCATTGAGGGGCGCAACGGGGGGCTGAACAGGCTTTGCCGCCTGGGGAATTGCAGCCTGAGGAGCCGTCTGCGCAGCTGCCTGCTGAGGCGCGGGAGCTGCGGGCGCGGTCTGGGGAGCGGAAGCCCTTGCGGCGGGCGAAGGCTGCGCTCTGCGCACGGGAGGCGTCTGAACGCGCACTATCTTGCCTTTGAGAAGGCGGGAAATGGTCGTCGTCTGAATGCGGTCGATCATCTCCTCGAACATTTCGTGTCCTTCCTGCTTATAAGCTATTACGGGGTCCTGCTGGGCGTAACCGCGCAGACCTATGCCCTTGCGGAGCTGGTCCATCGCGTCGATATGGTCTATCCAGTTTCTGTCAACGGCGCGCAGAAGTTCGTTGCGCTCTATCTGTCTGTAATCGACCTGACCGCGCGTCTCTTTGGATATGTTTTCAATCTTCTGCTCGTAAGCCTTTTTGACTTCCTTGGAAATCTTCTCTATCGCGTATTCGTAGTCCCACTTTTCGAGCATGTCGCGCGTGATTTCGAAGGTGCATTCCTCGGGGTAAACCTTCTGCTTCAAAGCGGCGTTCAAAGCCTCTTCGTCCCATTTTTCGGGCATTGCGTCGGTGTTTACCGTCTCTGCGACAATCTTTTCGACATAGTCGGGAATATATTTGAGCATCTGTTCGTGCACGTCGCCGCCGCGCAGAACGTTGAGCCTTTCGGAATAAATTAGCTTACGCTGTTCGTTCATGACTTCGTCGTACTGAAGCGTATGCTTTCTTGCGCCGAAGTTTCTGCCCTCGATTGCCATCTGGGCGTTTTCTATCGAGCGGGAAAGAAGGCGGGATTGAAGGCATTCGTCGTCGTCGATGAGCGAAGAATAGAGCGCCTTGACCTTGTCGCCGCAGAAGCGCTTTGCCAGGTCGTCTTCGAGCGAAATGAAGAATATCGAAGCGCCGGGGTCGCCCTGACGTCCCGCACGTCCGCGCAGCTGGTTGTCTATGCGGCGCGATTCGTGGCGCTCGGTGCCTATTATGCACAATCCGCCCGCGGCGAGAACCTTTTTCTTCTCCTCGTCCGTCTCCGCCTTGTACATTTTATACAGCTCTTCGTATCTCGTTCTCGCGGTAGTTTCCTCTTCGGTGAACTCCCTGTCGGCGTAAGAGATTGCGACTTCTATCATGTCGTGGTCGTAACCCTCTTCCCTCATGCGCTTTTTAGCGAGGTATTCGGGGTTGCCGCCGAGGAGAATATCGGTGCCTCGGCCCGCCATGTTGGTGGCTATCGTAACCGCGCCGAACCTGCCCGCCTGAGCGACTATTTCAGCCTCGCGCGCGTGGTTCTTTGCGTTGAGGATGTTGTGCTTTATGCCGTTGCGGCGAAGAAGTCTGGAAATTTCTTCCGACTTATCGACGGTTATCGTACCGATAAGAATGGGCTGACCCTTTTCGTGGCGCTCGATGACCTCTTCGACGATAGCTTTTTTCTTGCCCTCGACGGTCGAGAAAATCTTGTCGGGGTAGTCGATACGCTGAACGGGATTGTTAGTGGGTATGCACACGACGTCGAGGGAATATATCGTGCGGAATTCCGCCTCCTCCGTCTTTGCCGTACCCGTCATGCCCGACAGCTTGTTGTAAAGTCTGAAATAGTTCTGGAAAGTAACCGTTGCGTGGGTCTTGTTCTCTTCCCTTATCTTGACCTTTTCCTTCGCCTCTATCGCCTGATGAAGTCCGTCGGAATAGCGCCTGCCCACCATGAGACGACCGGTGAATTCATCTACAATCATAATTTCGCCGTCGTCGGTTACTATATAGTTTTCGTCGCGGACGAAGAGCTCGTGAGCTTTGAGCGCCTGCTGAATGTGGTGATTTAGGTCGGCGTTTTCGATATCGCCGAGGTTCTTTATGCCGAAGAATTTTTCCGCCTTTTCCGCACCTTTTTCGGTTATGGTAACAGATTTGTCCTTGCGGTCGATGATATAGTCCCAGTTTTCCATGTCGCGGCGGATAGCCTCGAGCTGGCTGTTGATTGCTTCCTCTTCCTCGGTGAGCGTCTGACCCTTCTTTTTGCGGACGGGAACGCGCGCTTCCGCAGCCTTTTTATCGTCATCGAAGCCGCCGTGAAGGGTGCGCACGAACCTGTCTACATCTACATAGAGCTGCGAGCTTTCGCCGCCCTTGCCCGAAATGATGAGGGGCGTGCGCGCTTCGTCTATCAATATGGAGTCGATTTCGTCGATTATGCAATAGTTGAGCTCGCGCTGAACCATCGCGGATATAGAAGTTTTGAGGTTATCCCTCAGGTAATCGAAGCCGAGTTCGTTGTTGGTTGCGTAAATTATGTCGCACTTGTAGGCTTCCTTTTTCTGGTTGTCGTCCATGCCGGGAACGACGACGCCGACGGTCAGCCCCATGAACTTGTGCACCTTGCCCATCCACTCTGCGTCGCGGCGGGCGAGGTAATCGTTGACCGTTACTATGTGAACGCCCTTGCCGGTGAGCGCGTTGAGGTATGCGGGGAGAGTGGAAACGAGCGTCTTGCCTTCGCCCGTTCTCATCTCGGCGATACGTCCCTGATGAAGGCAAATGCCGCCGATTATCTGAACGTGGAAGTGCTTCATTTTGAGCACGCGCCAGCTCGCTTCGCGCAGCGCGGCGAACGCGTCATACAGAATGTCGTCGAGCGTTTCGCCGTCGGCGAGGCGCTTTTTGAGCACAGCCGTCTGACCCTTGAGCTCTTCGTCGCTCATTGCCGCATACTTGGGTTCGAGCGCTTCTACGCGCTCCGCCTGTTTGTTAAGTTTTCTCAACGCCCTGCGGCTGTCGGCGTTTGCAATGAATTTAAAAAGTCCCATACTGTTCCTTTATGCGCAATGCGCGCGTGCGCGCATCGGTTGTGCGTTTTTGTCCGTTTACTATTGTACTATATTTTGAACGCTATGTAAACGCGTTTATTTATATTTTTTGCAAAAAAATGTAAATTGCGAGCAAAAAGCGCGCGGGCGACGTGCGCGCCCGCGCGCTTTTAATTATTTTAAGTCTTTCGTTTCGTCTTAGTACGCCTATTTTAAGGCTTTCGGTTTGTCTTTAATTCGCCCCGTCTGTCTGAAAGCATAGCCGCAAACGGATAATAAATCAGTCGGCGTTTATGTCCGTGAAGGCAAATTTGGTTACGTCGAAAAGTCCCGTATCTAACAGTTTGAGCTCGGGAATGACGGCGAGCGAAAGGAACGCCAGCGACATGAATGCTTCGTGCCGCCTGTCAACGCCCATAGAGTAAGCGATTTCTATGAGTTCCTTGCTGTCCCTCTGCAAACTTTCCGCATCCCTCGATGACATGAGCCCGGCGATATCGAGCGTGAGCGAGTGTATCTCGCCCGTCTTTGCGTTGACCGCCACCATGCCGCCGCCTATTTCGGCGAGGCGGTTTGCCGCCTTTGCCATGCTCTCGTTGTCGTCGCCGAGAAGAATTATGTTGTGCGAATCGTGCGATATGGTTATGCCGAGCGCGCCGCCTTTAAGCCCGTAGCCCTTCAAGAGCCCCTTGCCTATGTTGCCCGTGTGCTTGTGGCGCTCTACGACAGCCATTTTTAAAATATCCGTGCCCTCGAGCACGACGTCGCCGTTTTTGCTTTCGACTTCGCATATCTCGCAGCCCGTTACGACGTTGTCGGGGAGAATGGTCATAACCTTTGCCTTTTTGCCTTTGAGGGTGAGTATGAAGTCGTCGGCTTTCAAGGGATCGACGTGAACGGTGTTGAGCACTTCGGGCGAGAGATAGCGCACGGAAGTATCGAACAAAGGCTTGCCGTCCTTTGCGACCAGCTTGCCGTCCTTGAAGACGTATTTTGCGTTGAAATCTTTTAAGTTATCGACGACGACGAGGTCGGCGAAATAATAGGGAGCGATCGCTCCGCGCCATTTGAGGGAATAACATTCCGCCACGTTGAGGGTGGCGATCGTAACCGCCCAGACGGGGTCGAGCCCGCCCGCTACGACCTTTCTCAAAGCGTCGTCTATGTGTCCCTTTTCTTTGAGGTCGGCGGCGTGCCTGTCGTCCGTGCACATTATAAAGCGGCGCATGTTGGATGCGTTGACCGCCTTGGAGTTGGAAACGAGGTTGCGCGTTGACGAACCGTGGCGCAGGTGAACATAGACGCCCTTTGCGAGCTTTTCGTTTATCTCGTCGCAGTTGACGCACTCGTGGTCGGTGCTGATGCCGCCGCACAGGTACGCGTTGAGCGCGTTGCCGCTGAGCGCGGGCGCATGCCCGTCGATTATCTTGCCGACAGAATGAGCCGCCTCGAGCTTTTTGATGACGTCGGCGTCGGCGTTGACGACGCCGGGGAAGTTCATGAATTCACCCAGCCCGAACACGCATGCATCGCCTATATGTGCGGCTATATCGTCACCCGAAAGGATTGCACCGCTCGTTTCAAACGGCGTTGCGGGCACGCACGAAGGGAGCTGAATTTTTACGTCGAGGGGAATATTTTTTGACGCGTTGGCGATGTATTCGACGCCCGCCATGCCGCAGACGTTTGTAATTTCGTGGGGGTCGGCGATTATCGTAGTAGTGCCGCGCGGAACGATGAGCGAGGCGAATTCTTCGGGCGAAAGCTGCGAGCTTTCTATATGCACGTGCCCGTCAATATAGCCGGGCAGAACGTACATTCCCGCAACGTCGATTTCCCTTTCGCCGTCGTATTTTCCCGTGCCGACGACGCGGTCGCCGCTTATGGCTATGTCGCCGCTTTCAATCTTTCCGTTGAACACGTTTACGTACTTTGCATTTTTTAAAACTATGTCCGCCTTTGTTCTGCCAGCCGCGGCGGAGATGTATTTTTCAAGCATAATATTCTTCCTTTGCCGTTATTATTTTTTCCGCCGCGCGGCGCGTTTTGCGCGCCGCGCGGGCAATTTTTAAAATTTAATCTGCATGTTGCCGTCGGGGTACTGCGTTTTGTATTTGAGGGCGACAGCCTTTCTGACGTCGGTTATGTCCGAACGCCTGAGCTTTTTGCCCTTGGAAGGGCGCGCTTCTATTGAGATTTCTTCCGTCTGCACTTCCGCAACCGACGCGTCGGCGTTGATTACCGCAATGGTATAAGGCACCGTAACATAGTCGGCAAATATTACCGACGACTGCGCATCGGTTATCATAACGCCCTTTCTGCCGCGCGAAAGCGGGTCGATAATGGAAGATACCACCCTCTTGAACAGACCTTTGTCCGTTATGATTATTATTTCGCCCTCGCCGTTTATCTGCGTTGCGAAGATTACGCTGTCGTCGCTGTCGACGAGCATTCCCCTTACGCCCGTAGCCGTTCTGCCCTGACAGGGGATATCGTCCGTCGCCGCGTTGAGGCATATGCCCCCGCGCGTTACGAGGAACATTGTGGTGAAGTCGTCAAAGACAAAACTTTCTACGTTTATTACTTCGTCGCCCGTCTTTAACTTGATTGCGGGGAATACCCCCTTGCCCACGCCGTATTCCGACCATTCGCTGCGCTTGACCGTGCCCTGCTGGGTAAAGAAGAGCACGTCGCCTTCGGGCAGCCCCTCGGTTATATCGAAAAGTTTTACTATCTTTTCGCCGTTGAGAGCCGCTTCGTAGAAAGATTTGAGCTTTATGCCGCCGCCCCTGAATTCGACGTCGTCGAACTGTTCGAGGTTGAGCCTTACGGCGTTGCCGTAGTTGGTAAAACCTAAAAGCACGCCGTCCGACTTGCAGGCCAGCGTCTGCCTGAACATTATATCCTGCTTAGCAGACTGAGGCAGAGGCTTGCCCGCCTTTGCGTCGAAGTCAACCTTTTGCATGAACTTTATGTTGTCCGACGCGGTTATCGCCGCAATCCATTCGGTGGAAGGGCGCTTTACGTCCTGTCTGTAAACGTTTATCTTGTCCGCCGAGGGAACGATTACGCTCTTTCTCGGGCAGGGATATTTATTCTTTATTTCGCGCAGTTCGCGCTTTACTATGCCCATCTGACGCTCTTTGGAGGCGAGTATGGCTTTGTAAAGCTCTATCTTTTCGCGCAGTTCTTTGAGCTCCTGTTCGAGCTTTGTAACTTCCAGCTTGGTGAGGCGCGCCAGCCTTAAATCGAGTATTGCCTGCGCCTGCTTTTCGGAGAGGGCGAACCGCTCCATCAGCTTTCTCCTCGCGTCGGGCGTGGAGTCCGCCTTTTTGATTATTTCCACTACTTCGTCTATGTTGTGGACGCCGACGATAAGTCCTTCCAGAATGTGGCAGCGCGCTTCCGCCTGCTTCAAATCGTACTTGGTTCTGCGCACCACGACTTTGCGCTGGTAGTCGATATAATACCTTAAAACGTCCAGAAGCCCGAGTTGCTGCGGCTTGCCGCCCGCAATCGCGACCATGTTTATGCCGAAAGTGCACTCGAGGTCGGTATATTTGAGGAGGTATGCGAGTATGCTGTCGACGTCCGCGTCCTTTTTGCAGACAATGACGGCGCGCATGCCCGTGCGGTCGGATTCATCGACTATGTCGGATATCCCCGAGAGGATATCCTTCTTTTCTTCGCGCATGAGCATAATTTTGCGCAGAAGCTCCGCCTTGTTTGTCTGATAGGGCAGCTCGGTGAAAACGATGAGCTTTTTGCCGTTGTCGCCCTGCTCTACGGAGTACTTCGCGCGCAGCGTGATTTTGCCTTTGCCCGTCTTATATGCCTGTCTGAGTTCGTTTTCTATTATGAAACCGCCCGTAGGAAAGTCGGGTCCGGGGATGATCTGCATCATCTCCTCCAAAGTTATTCTGGGGCGGTCTATCATGGCGCACGCGCCTTCGATAACTTCGGATAGGTTGTGAGTGGGTATATTGGTCGCAAGACCGACGGCTATGCCGTTGGCGCCGTTCACCAAAAGATTGGGAAATCTGCCGGGGAGAATGTCGGGCTCTAAAAGACTGTCGTCGAAGTTGAAGGAAAAGGGCACAGTCTCCTTATCGATATCCCTCAACAGTTCGAGGGCGAGGGGTTCGAGCCTCGCTTCGGTGTAACGCATTGCCGCGGCGGGGTCGCCGTCGACCGAGCCGAAGTTGCCGTGTCCGTTGACGAGAGGCATGCGCATGTTGAAATCCTGCGCCATTCTGACCATAGCGTCATAGACCGAACTGTCGCCGTGGGGGTGATATTTACCCATGCAGTCGCCGACAATTCTCGCCGACTTTTTGTGCGGCTTGTCGGGCGTGAGCCCCATTTCCATCATGGTGTAGAGTATGCGCCTCTGAACGGGTTTAAGCCCGTCCTCAACTCTGGGAAGAGCTCTGTCGAGTATGACGAACTCGGCGTAAGGCAGCATCGCCGAAGGCATTACCTCCTCGAGCGGCGTTACGAATACGTTGCCCTGAGGAATGGAAGTCTGAAAACTGTCGTTATTCTTTTTAGCCATCAGTCATCGCCCTCCCTTTCCTCTTGTTTGAAATTGACCTTTTCTATAAATCCGTCAACCTTGTTGAAGTTGGCGTTTTCGGAAAGGAACTGCTTTCTGCCCTCGACCTTGTCGCCCATGAGCATGTCTATGACTTCCGCAGCCGCCGCGGAATCCTCAATAGTTACCTGTATGAGGTTGCGCGTGGCGGGGTTCATAGTCGTATCCCACAGCTGCTCGGCGGACATTTCGCCGAGACCTTTATACCTTTGTATCTGGTAGCCCTTGCCTATCTTTTTTATCGCCTCGTCGAGCTCTTTATCGTCGTAAGCATATTCGACTTCGTCGCGCTTATACACCTTATATAGGGGCGGCATGCCTATATACACGCAGCCCGCCTTGACGAGGTCGCGCATGTACTTGAAAAAGAATGTCAAAAGAATGCAGCGGATATGAAGTCCGTCCTGGTCGGCATCGGAAAGAATGATAACCTTTTTATATCTGCTCTTTTCCACGTCGAAGGAGCGGTTGAAACCCGCGCCTATCGCCGAAACGAGAGTTTTCAATTCTTCGTTCTGAAGCGCCTGAAGCGCGCTCTTTTTCTGCACGTTCAGAGGTTTGCCCCTGAGCGGCAGAATAGACTGATACTGCCTAACTCTCGCCTGCTTTGCCGTGCCGCCCGCGGAGTCGCCCTCGACTATGAAAAGTTCGTTGAGCTCGGGATTTTTGCCCGAACATGCGGCGAGCTTGCCGACCAAATTCAAGCCGTCGTTTTCCGAAGCGGCTTTGGCAACGTCGCGCTCGGCGCGGTGCTTTATTCTGTCGTCGGCGGCGAACTTCGCCTTTTTAGCCATCTCGTCGAACACGGGCTTGTTGCCGCGCGTGTTCATAAGGGCGGTCAGCCCCTCGGTTACCGCCTGCTCTACGGCGGGCTTTGCCTCGGGATTGCCCAGCTTGGTCTTGGTCTGCCCCTCGAACTCGACGTTGTTCATCTTGACGGCGAGAACGGCGGTCAGCCCCTCCTTTACGTCGTCGGCGACAAATGAAGGTTCCTTGGCTTTAAGAAAGCCGTTGGCGCGGGCATAGTCGTTTACAGACTTTAAAAGTCCGTTGTAAAAGCCCGTCTCGTGATAGCCGCCCTCGACCGTGGAGATATTGTTGACGAAGGAATACATGCTTTCGTCATCGTCCTTGGTGTGGCAGAGGGCGAATTCTATTTTAATCTTGCCGACGGGCGCGCCCTTGACCTTGATATCCTTGATTGCGGAATAATATATGGGCGTCTGATAGAGCGCCGTCTTGCCGTCGGTGAGGTATTTCACAAAATCGACGAGACCGCCGTCGTATCTGAAACTTACGTCCTCCCTGTCGGGCAGAGGAACTTTTTTGACAATGGTTTCGCCGTCGTCGCCCGTCTCCTCTTCCTCGCGGAAAAGTTTGCGCCTGTCGCGCAGATTTATCTTTACGCCCTTATTCAGAAACGCAAGCTCTTTGAGCCTTTTTGCAACGGTGTCGTAATTCCATTCCACCGTCTCGAAGACGTCCTTGTCGGGCATGAACCTTACATATGTGCCCTTCTTTGTCGTTTTCTCGCCCGTGTTCTGCAAGGGCGAAACGGGAATGCCGCACATCCACTTTGAACGCTGTTTGTCGTAGTGGCTCTCGAAGCGCATTTTATAAACCGTCTTGCGGTAAACTTCTACCTCGAGCCACTTGGAAAGAGCATTGGTAACCGAAGCGCCCACGCCGTGCAGACCGCCCGAAAAGGCATAATTTTCGCTGTCGAACTTACCGCCCGCGTGCAGCTTGGTGAATATAAGTTCGACGCCGCTCATCTTCGCCTTGGTGTTGATGTCGGTGGGCATGCCTCTGCCGTTGTCCTCGACGGATGCAGAGCCGTCGGAATGGAGAGTTACCGTAATCTCGTCGGCGTAGCCATTCGCCGCCTCGTCGATGGAGTTATCGACAATCTCCCACAGAATGTGGTGCAGTCCCTTTGCCCCCGTCGAGCCGATGTACATGCCGGGACGGACGCGCACCGCCTCCAGCCCTTCGAGAATTTTCAGATCGTTTGCGTTATAACTTTTTTCTGCCATGTTCTTTCCGTAATTAAAGTGTGCAGAGCGCACACCCATTGTACATTATTTTCAATATTATACCAGATATTGTATAAAATTGCAAGAACTATACGCTTTTTGCGCAAAAAAATCGCGGAGTTTGAAAAAACTCCGCGATCTGACGTCTTATTCTTCGCCCCCGACGAACGTAGGCTGACAAACGGGCAATTCGTCGATTGTCTTGCCCTGGTAATAGAGCATAAGACCAATCGTGTTCGCCGCGATTATTATTACGTTTATCTCGTCCTGCTGCCATATTCTCACGGTGTCGGTCATATCGACCCTGATGTAACCGTATTCCTTGTCGTAGGCGGCAATGCGGCAGTAAACGCCCGAACTTATCTGCTGGTCCTTTATGTCCTTGATTACAGGTCCGTAATCTTCGTCCCGCAAATTTTCTATCTTGTTGAAGTAAGCCAGCCCCGCATTGTTCAGAAGGCTGCTTACCTCGTCATAATCGAGGCGGTTGAATTCGCGCAGTTTGGACAGTTTGTGAATTACCTGAAAATTCATGCCCTTGCGCGTTTCCACGCATATGTGGTCAACCATGAAATACGCTACTATGCGGCGGAAAAGCGTCTCTATGCCCGAAGATATGTCGTGCGACGAAGTGAGATAAGTGAACACCCTCGAACATAGCAACATTCCCGAATATTTGCGCTCTATTATGTCGTTAATGTTTATATCCTTGTGCTTTTCTTCGAGATAAATTATAAAGCAGTTGCGCCCCTTCATCTTGCCGCGGTAAAGCGCTTTGTCGGCGAGCGTAAGAAGGTCGGCATAACTTTTAGCGTCCATAGGGAAACGGCATACGCCCATGGTTATTGTCATGGAAAGCCCTTTGCAACCTTCGGGTCTGACGCTTCCGATGTCCATGTTTATGGAGTGTCCTATCGACCATATTTCCTTATATTCGGAATATCCCTCCAAAACGAGCATGAATTCGTCGCCGCCGTACCTGCCGACAACGCCCGCCTTGCCGCACTTTTTGCAAAGATACTTTGCCATTGCGCCGAGAGCGACGTCGCCGCGCACGTGTCCGTACGTATCGTTGACCGTTTTGAAATTATCTATATCGGCTATCGCGAACGCGAAAGGCTTGTTTTGCGATATAAGATAATTTACGTAACCGATAATTTCTTCGCGTTTGAGGACGCCCGTAAGAGTGTCGAAAGCGTAAGACAGGTCGCGCCCCGAAAAATATTCAAAATTTTTGACGTTATAACCGCAGTTTTCCATACATTAACCTTTACGTCGTTAATTTTGCCGTGTTAGTTTATATTACTATATTATATACTATTATCTTCTTTATATTTTACATTGAAAATTTGCAGTTGTCAATGGTTAATTTTAAGTAAAAAGCCTTAAAATCGCCAACAATCACGCTCAAACCCCATTTTTTGCACAAAATAAGGCACGTATTGCCGCTTATGCCCGTACAACAATAAAAAAGTATTAATTGACAATCTGAACAGATAATCTCAAACCACACGCGCAGGACAGTCGCCCGCACGATGAGAATGCAAGACAGGCGGCATAAAAGGATTTTTAAGCTGATATAAGGCGGAAATAATTCAGGCGGAGCCGCAGATTGCGGCTCCGCCTTTCATCATGCATTAAACTTTAAATTTACTTTTTGTTCTTTGCATCCTTGCCTGCGGACTTGATTTCGATTTTATCGATATCGCCCTTGTCCTTGGGCTTGACTATGAGAAGAACTATAAGCGCAACGAAGCAGACGCCCGCAACGCTGAACAGAACTATTGAAGCTATGTTGTTGCTAAGCCAGTTGTCTTCGCCGTAGATGGTGTTCGCACGGGCGGAAGCACGCACTACGAGGAAGCTGTCGGTCGACGTGTTGGACAGCCCCGTATCTTTGAGAACGAGACGAACGACATAGAATTCCGAAGGCGACTGGGGCACGAACGTTACGTTTGTTGCGTCCCATGCATAGTCGGCAAACTTGTCGTAATCGGGGTCGCCCTCCGTTAAAGAAGAAGCCGCGCGGACTGCCGTGAAATACTGCCTCGTGTTGACGCCGTCTCTGTAAGTATTGAAGAACAGCGCGTCGATATTTTCGATGACTTCGTCGTAAGTGAGTTCAAGTCCCGTTTCGTCGAACATAGTGTCGCGGTCGAGCACGTACAGGTAGTATTCCGTAGAATATGTGCCTGACACGCCGTCTATATCGAACGCGGCGTCGGTGTATGCCGAGCCGACATAGCCGATAGACTGAATCCCGGGCGTTTCAACTGTTGCGGATTTGTAAGAAACGGTTATTTCGAAGAAGGGCAACAGGTCGCTGAAATCTTCATCCCAGATATCGTCCGTCGTTATGGACTTGTGGGTGAGATAACCGTCTTCGTCCGTCGTGGGATAATACATTTCGTTGCCCGCGGCGTCCGTTGCAAATATTGTGAAGCGGTATGTTACGCCCGCCTCCGAAAGGGAAAGCGAAAGATTGTTGTACGCAAGCGAAGAGGTCGAATTGGTGGAGCTTGCGCTGTAATAAATGCGGTAAGAAAGGTCGGTATATCCGCCGAGGTTATCGGTTATATATCCCGAGAAATCGGGAAGATAGAAATACTTTGACGAGCCCGCATAAAGTCCGTCGGGGTACTGCTCTTCCGCAGCTGCGTCTATTGCCGCCTGGTACTGGATTTCAACCTGCTCGATGTAAGCCTTGTAATCGTCGAGGTTGTCTATTCCCGCGCCGTACGTCGCGCCGCGTTCGTCATCGACTATTCTTATGAAATCTGCGCTGGCCTTGCCCTCTTCGAGGTCGGCAAGGTCGAGTTTGTACTGTTCATCGACGTACCAGTCCATAAAGACGTAGTCCTGCTGGGCGTTGGACGCCGTGGTGTCCTTTACGAGAAGGCAGACTTTTGCAAGTCCGTAAGTTCTGTATCCGTCAATTCTTTCAACGCCCTCCTCGTCGAGGTAGGGAACGTATGTGTCGCTGTCGCGGAGAAGTTTGACATCGACCGACGTGGTAACTTCGGTGAAAAGTCCCGCGTCCTTATCGGTGTTGTTGTAGTCAAAATCTGTCGCGTTGAACTGGTCGGCAGTGAGAACGTAGTAATTCAGGGTCGATCTGGGCGAAGATGCGACTACGTCGATTACCTTGTAGTCGATATCTATCGAGCCGCCGTATTCAAGGTAGTTGAGATTGCTGTCGAGGCATACGACGGGGGCACAGTCGTCGTGAATGACGCCGCCGCTGACCGCGCCGTTGCTTTCGGTAGCTCCGAAAATTTCGAAGCTCTGTCCGTTGAGTTCATACATTATCATGCCGCAGGTTACGCCCTGATCCGCGTCCTCGGCAAATTTTGCGCTGAACGTCATGGGCGTCGCCGCGGAGGAACCAGAAGATACGTATGACGCATAGTTCTGCTTTACGTTTTCGAATTCGCCCGCTTTCTGACCGTTAACCATCAGGCTGTAATCGCCCGAAACGTAATCGCCGAAAGAAATGTTGATTGTAAGATAATCTTCGAGCATAACCGAGGGAGACACGCCGTCCTCTACCGTATCTTCGGAGGAAACGTAAAGCTCGAGCGCGCTGCCGTCCTCTGCGGGAGTGAAAATGAGGTAGTTGTCCGTAACGCCGTCCTCTGTTTTGGTGTACTGCTGGGACTGGAACCTGACGGTGTAACTTTCGAAGTTCAAATCCTCGAAACCTATCGTCATGCTGAATTTTCCGTTTTGGGCGTTGCCCTGTTCGTCCGACGAATACCAGTTGTAAGCGAGATTTTTACGGAAAGTAACCGTCTGGTTTTCGCCTATTTCGAAGAGGGTATAATCGCGGTGTCCTTCTTCCGCCAAGGCGTCGTCCAGCCTTACGACAGAAATCTTCGCGCCGCTGACGCCTGCGTAAAAGACGTTAGTGCCGGTGAGCGTAACCTCTCTGTATTCGTCTGCGGCAGCCACCGTGGTGATCGCCATTGCCGAAGCCGCAAGCGCGCATGCCGCCGCGGAGGCAATCAAGGAAAGTCTGATTTTTTTCATAGATATACTGAACCTTTTGGTTATTGGCGCGACTGTTGCGCGCGCTTCAAACGCGCGTACATTCCGCGCGTACACTGCAAATAATACAATAATATAATCGCGTTGTCAATCAATTTGAAAAATCAAAGGCGATTTTCACAAAAAATACATTTCAGACTTTAATCTGAAAGTTATTCCAGGGTTTTTCGTCGACGGGGGGCTCTATCTCGAAGCGCAGCTTTTCGCCCGTCGTAGGGTGAGAAAATCTGAGCGAATACGCCCAGAGCGCAAGTTTGCCCTTGACAGCTTTGTCGCCGCCGTAGCGCATGTCGCCATAGAGCGGGCAGTTGATGGCAGCCATCTGAACGCGTATCTGGTGAGTTCTGCCCGTATGCAGACGCACTTCCGCGAGGCAGAGCGAGCCGCTTTCTTCGAGCACTTTATAGTCGAGAGAGGCGAACTTTGCCCCCTCCTCCGTCTGCGTGCAGACGTAAACCATATTGTTGAGAGAGTTTTTCCTGAGGTAATTTTCGAGCGTGGCGGACTTTTTAGCGGGCACGCCGCAGAGCACGGCGTAATAGAGTTTTTCAAATCCGCCCGTGCGCATCTGTTCGGAAAGCCTTGCCGCCGCCTTTGAAGTTTTGGCAAAGACCATAACTCCGCCCGTCGGTCTGTCCAGCCTGTGCACCAGCCCGAGATAGACGTTGCCGGGCTTGGAATAAGTCGTCTTGATATAGCGCTTGACGCAGTCGAAAAGGTTGTCGTCGCCGCTTTCGTCGGGGCAGCAAGCCACGTTCTGCGGCTTCATGACGACGATTATGTGGTTGTCCTCGTGTAATATTACCAAATCTTTTTCTTCCATATGTCCACCTGATTATCTGACTGCGCTCATTACCGCCTGCCGACGAACAGTCCGCTAGCCCCGCAGGGCAGGGGAATGCCCTCTTCCGTGGGAATGCCGACCTCGTACGACTGGACGTCGCCGCTGAAATTTTTCATCGTAAGCGTGAGAATATTGCTTATCACGCAGGGCTGAAGCCCCGTCGTGTAACTGTTTATGAGAACGAAAAGAGGATTTTCGACGAGTACGCCCGTACACATAGACACGAAGTCGAAAAGACTGTCCTCTATCTTCCACATTTCGCCGCCCGGTCCGCGCCCGTAGCTGGGCGGGTCCATAATTATTGCGTCGTATTTGTTGCCGCGGCGTATCTCCCTCGCGACAAACTTGGAACAGTCGTCGATTATGTAGCGTATGCCCGAAGTTATCGACGAGAGCGCGGCGTTTTCGCCCGCACGTTCTACCATGCCCTTTGCGGCGTCGACGTGAACGACTTCCGCGCCCGACTTGGCGCAGGCGACAGAAGCTCCGCCCGTGTATGCGAACAGGTTGAGAACCTTGACCTTTCCGCCGCCGCGCGCGGCTTTTCCCCTCTCTATGAGGGCGCGCATGGCGTCCCAGTTGACCGCCTGCTCGGGGAAGAGCCCCGTATGTTTGAAGCCCATGGGCTTGACCTTGAAGCGCAGATCTTTATACCCGATGGTCCATTCTTCGGGGAAGGGCTTGCGCTTTTCCCACGCTCCGCCCCCTCGCTGGCTGCGGCGGTAAACGGCGTGTATCCCGGGATAGGAATACAAATCCATGCTGCTCTTCCATATGACCTGAGGGTCGGGGCGCAGAAGGCACACATCCCCCCAGCGTTCGAGCTTCATTCCGTCGCCCGTGGCGATTATTTTATAGTCTTTCCATCCGTCGGCAATCTTCATATAGACGATTATAAAATATTTCAGACCAAAAGTAAAGCAAAAGCGCGCCCGCAGGCGGCAAAATAAGGCAGCAAATAACTTAAAGGGCGGGCGGCGCAATCGCCGCCCGCCCCCGCCGTCATGCGTACGAAGACAGATAATTGTAAAGGCTGTTGTAGTAACTGCCCAGATACTTCTGCGCGACCTCGTCCGCGGTATAGAGCGCAAGCCGCTCGACGGGGTCCTCTATGGACATGTAATAGTCCCTCACTATGATGTATCTTTCGAGATACGACAGCTCGTAATCGACTACGTATGCCGCGTCGCCGCCTCCGTCGTCTCCCGTTTCATCGTCGTGAGTGGGCTCGTTTAGGCTCATGTTGAAAATGAGCTGCTCGCGCAGAATTTCAACCTGATACTCGTACTCCTTGCGAAGTTCGGCCTGCTTGTCGGTATAGAGCGAAGAAAAGAAGACGTTGTTGGTGTAACAAAGACATCTGTAAACCTCCAGTTCCTGTTCCATCTCGTGTTCGAGAGCGTTCTTGTTCTGCTGGGCGGTGCGAAGAAGTTTGAGCTGAACCGTCGTGAGCGCCTCCACCTCGGCTTCGCTGAAATCGATTATGTCAAATTCCATCTCTCACCTCCACTTCCGCAAGAAACTCTTCGAGGCTGCCGTCAGAGTTGACCGTAAATAAAAATTCCCTGCCGTACATCATCGGTCGGTGCCAGCCCGCCCCGTTGTAAACGCGCAAAACGCCGTCGCATTCGATAAGGAAATTTATGCTCCCCTTACCCTTGACGCACACGCGTTTAAGCAGCTTTACCCCGTCCGTGCCGAAATCGATTTTTCGGGAATTCCATTCGCCTATGGCGCGCTCCGAGCGGGCTATGCGATACGCGGAAGAACTGTTGAAGATATAGACGCCGTCCGCACACGCGCAGAGCTTGGAACAAAGTGTGTAATTTATCCACCTTGTGCCCGCCGAACAGTCGTAACCGAGTATGCACTTTCTGCCCTCCGTGGCGCAGTCCACATAGTACATTTCACCCATGCCAACGGCGAATTCGGGCTCATATATGCCGTCGTGGCGGAAGGACATGAGCCTTTCTATCGAATTTCCGTCGAAGGAGTAAATTGCGTTTTCGGAGCAAAAAGTTATCTTTCCGCCGCTGACGGCGCAGGTGTCGGCAATTATTCCTTCCGCTACGAGATATGCCGCAGTGGCTTCCACTTTGTAATGCTGGGGTTCGCCGTATGCCCGCACGACGGTTATGCCGCGCTTGCGCACGACGATAAGCCTGTCGTCGTAACTGAAAAGACGGAGAATATCCCCGCCCTCGGGCGGAAGAAAGGTATAGCCGCAACCGTTTATGCCGCTCGTCCAGTCGGCGGCGTGCGTCGCCGCCCACCACAACTTTATGCCGTCATGATAGTCGGCGGCGAAGAACCTGCCGCAATGCATAACTCCCGTGCGGAAGCTGTGCGTATCGGTAAATTTTTCGACCGTTGCGCCGTTATAAATTACCCTGTCCGTGCCGCTGAAAACGACGGTTACGGAAAAGCCGTTTATGTACATATCGACAAAGAACGGCAGGGGCGAAACGACGTCGGAAATTTTTTCGTGCACCTTGGACGTCGCGCTGTCGGTGAGGTAAACGCCGTCGGCGGTAACGAAATAAAACGCCCCGTTTGCCTGCGAATAATGCAGGGCGAACGGCTCGCCGGGAAGCGTTCCGAACATGTCCGTTCTGGCCGCGTGCGGACCGCTTTTATATCCCTTTCCGTCCGCGACGAAGCCCCACGTATCGTTGGCGTAGTCCTCGCTTCCGCCTATGAGAAGAAAAGACTTCACCTTGGTCGAGGGCGCGCGGAAATTGATTTTTTTGCGTATTCTCACAGCCACCTCCTCGGCGGAACTCTGCCCCTGACGGGTCGGGCGGAAAGCTGTCTGTCTATCTCGCCGCGGTACTTGCTCTCCCATGAGGCGGAAGCCTCGGCGTCGCCGCAGATGAGCATATATTCCGCCGCCATTCCGTACTGCACCATTATATCCGACACGGCAGTATCGGGATAATCGAACTCGTCAGAGGCTTCCTTGCGATCGGGGACGTATTCGTATTCGACCTCAATCTGTTTGCAGTCGCATTCTATGCAGAGCGGTCTGAGGCGCCACGGCACTTTTTTGCCCCCGCTCGTTACAGCGTTTATCCTGTACGGCACGAGGGGAAATTCGGCAAACATATACCTGCCGTCGTCCGAGCTCATCGACTGAACGGTCTTTAACGGAAAGTATCCGCGCGCAAGCTCGTCGGCAACCGCGTTGAAGCACAAAAGAAGGGTGCGGCGCATGCGGAGAGTATCGGCGGCAGTGGCGTTTTCGCCCTCTTCCGCCGCATCCGACCTGCCTATGAGCGTCAGCGTCCGGGTTATAAGTTGATTTACCGTCATATTACCTCCTTTAAAAAATTATCCGCGGGCTCACGCCCGCGGATTTTATTTATCACTCGAACGAAGGGTAAGCCTGCAAAAGTCCCTGAGCGTAAGGTCTTTTGCATATGAGTTCGGCATACTTGACGAGCGTAGCCGTGTAAGCCGCCTTTCCGGGAACTTTGGAAAGTATTTTGCCTCCCTCGTCCTCCATCCACTCCCAGTCGCACAGCTGGCAGAGCACGAAATCTTCGGGATTGAGGAAGTAAATTCTGTCGGCGGGGCAGAACCTGTCGGCATAGACGGGCACGTCGTTGACGTAAACCGAGGTGTAGCCGCCCGTGGTTTCGGGCGTGGTTATCACCCTTCTGTCCTTGAAGAGCGAAGCTATCGCGTTGCGCGCGGAGTGCGAACATATTATCATGCCGACCTTGCCGCCGCGCTCTTCTATCTGCTCGATGGCTTTGAGGATATCGTCCTCCGTGAGCGTCGAATAGCGTGCGATATAGGGATAGAAGAAAGAATTCTGCACCTTATCGTAGCCATAGAGCGTCTGGTAGTCGAATATGCCCGCAAGTCCGCATATTTCCTTGCCGAAAGCGCCGCTCACGCAGATATATCTGCCCACGTAGTCGGCGAGGTTTTCTACGGTGCCGGAAAATGTTACGGTATTGTTCGCCGTGTCAACCGAAGCGATGGTGAGCCCGGCGACGTCCGCGGACGTGCCCATTTCGTCGGCGATATCGACGACCAGTCCCTGGAACCAGCTCTTGACGGTGGTGAGCGTAGCCACCTGACCGGAAACTTTGGTGATTATGGAAATTATGCCGTTGCCGTCGCCGAAGAGCATGCGCGAAAAGTTTGCCTTCGCGTCAGAGACGAGCCCTTCCATCTCTGCGTTGAGCAGATTGACGAACGCGCCCGAATTATCCTGCGAGGCGCGCAGAGCCTTATCGGTTATGGCGATTGAGCCGTAGATGTTTTTGAGGGGCATGGTAACTTCGTAATAGTTGTTGCCCTCTGAGGCGGGAAGGTCGCCGTCCTCCTCGCCCGTGATTATTCTGTTGAGGTTGCCCTTTATGAGCGCGCATTTTGCGTTTTTGCCGTATATGTACTGCGTGCTCTTTTCAATGGCGTTGAAAAAGGGCGAAATGCCCTCGTTGAGCTGCTGCGAAACGGCGTCGAGGTAATAATCTTTGAGCGCCGCGTCTGCGTTGGTCAATGTAATCAATCTGTTTATCTCCTTTTATTCAGAAATTGTTGTGCGAGTTCGCCTGCTTCGCGCACCGAAGCGGGCGTTCGCTTTCGGGCGGGAACGTTAATTCCGCCCGTAACCAAGGGCACGCCCCTGTTTTTCGAAGCATTGAGAAGGTATTCCGAAATTATGGCTGCCTTTACCTCCTCATCGTTTTTTACCGCTTCGAGCAGGGCCGCGCCTTGCAACTGCCCCTGCGGGGAAGTTTCCGCGGTATCCGCCGTTGCGGGCGCGGGTTCCTCCTTTTCCGCTTTTTCCAGCTCTTTGAGGCGCTGACTGCGTCGGGTAAATTCCGCCTCCAAGCTGTTGTAGGCATCGAGCAGGGCACGCACGTCCCTGAACTTGCCGAGCTCTGTCGCAGCGTTTTCCTTTTCCGCCTCCGCGGGTTCTGCCGTAGTCGGTTTAAGGTCGTTCGCGTTATCCATTCTTTTCCTCCTTCAAAAGTTTTTTATGTTCTTCCAGATGGCGCAAAAAGCGCGCCTCCTGTTCGGAAGTAAGTTTTCCGCTCAGAATAAAAGCGGTGTGTTCGTTTATGTGCAGGGCGTGATCGTCGTAGGGTCTGACGCTCACGTCGCCCGCGCAGAGCGCGGCGTTCTCCTCCGCGCAGCGCGCCCTGTGCAGGGCTGCGACGTCCCTGCCTTCGGCAAAGCCTTCGTAGCCGAGGTAGTTGAGTATTCTGTTTTTTACCCCCGCACTCATCTTCCCTTCGTCGTCGGAAAACAGCCCCTTGTCCATCATATCGTAGATGACCGTCCTTCGCTGGGCGGGCGTGAGGTTGATTTCGCTGTCCGCCTCGAGCACGACGTCGTCGCTCGTTATGTCGCACGAGCTGAAAGAAATGAGCTGACTTACGCCCTTTTCGTGCGCGCCGCGCATGAACCTCATCTGGGGCGAAAACTGACGATAGAGGCGCAATATGTGCCGTCCGATCTGCTTTAACGCGCTCTTTATCTGCTCGTATGAAACGCTCAAACGCGCCTCATCCTGCTCGATTAAAAGTTGCAGTCCCGTCGCCGAAGTTACCGAATTGAAGCCGTTGGACTGCCAGTTGACCTCGCCAACGCCCGAAACGCGGGAAAACTCCTCAACAAGTCTGTCCTCCTCTTCGGAAAACTCGGCGGGAACGGAGCCGAGCGACAGCATTTCGGGCGGCGTTCCGCCCTGTCTGTAAACTATTACTTTGCCGGGCGAAAGCCCCTCTTCCATGAGTTCGTCGGTATCCACCGAACCGTCCTCGACGGCTATCGTGCCCATAGAAATTCTGTTGAGAAACTCGTGCTTGCGGTTTTTGACGGCGTTGTATGCGCGCTGTATTGGTATGAGCCTGTCGACGACGCTTCCGCCGAAAAATCCGCCCGCGAGGGGCAGACAGCTCTGCCTGACGAATGGATATGCCCTGCCTCCGTCCGCGCCGTCGGCATAGGGCAGGTCGCCGTCGAAAAGCAGCTCTCCCCCCGCGACTATTGTTAGCCTGCCGAGCGGTCTGTCCGACGAGGGGCGCTCGTAGCGCTCTATAACTATTTCATAGCCGTGGCGCACGGCGCTCACTGGCGACGTACGCGTTACCGAGTGTACGGAAGCCGAATAGGGCGAGAGCGAAAATTCGTCTATGTCCCTGCCCGCGAGTTTTACGCCGTATGCGGCGTAAATATCCTCCACCGCAACCGCCCTTGCGTGAATTATGCTCGGCTGATTTTCGAGGCTCTCTTCCGAGAGGGAAGAGGGATAAATTTCGAAAGGCGAAAGAGGAACGACCCTCACACCGCCCGAGCGCACCTCGCCGTTTTCGTCCGATGCGATGACGTCGCCCGCGCAATTATCCCAGATAATTTTGTAAAACGCCGTGCCGCACGTCTCCGACCAAACAGTCGCCTTTGTTATGCAGTCGTCGATGTTCTCCCTTTCGCACACCGCCGCTAGAATGCGGGAAGAAAGCTCCGCAGCCTTTACGTCGCAGTCCTCGCCCGAAGCCGCCCTGACGGCTAGTTTGGGTCTGACGCGCGCAAGTTTCGCACAGCGCATATCGATGGTGGGCGCAATGTAGTTGAATACCCTGCGCGTCTGCCAGAAAAAGCCCTGCGCGTCCTCCTCCAGCTCGCCGAGCGCGTTGACGTCGCAATACTGGTTTCCGCAAAGGAAATTCATGTTGAGCTGCCAGCCGCGCTCTATCTGTCTGCGCTCCTCCTGTCTGCGCGCAAAGTCGCGCATTACGTCGTCAACGAGCTGCGCTCTGGCCTTTTCGGCCCTGTTAATTTCTTCAGTCAAAATCTTCCTCCTTCAACATTTTAATGAGTTTTTCCCGCTCGGCCGAAAGCTCTTCGTCGGAATAACCGCTCTCCTGCCTGTCGTCGAGCAACATTTTTACCGCCTTTATGTCGGGCGGAATGTCCCGCTTTGTAACCTTGCGCTTGACAAGTTTTAGCTCGCCGTCCTGCACAGCAAATTCCTCCACCGTCTCGCTCGTGTCGAAGCCGACGGCGCACTTTTTGAGCGCCATTTCAAGACTGTCGTCTTTTTGCGTCAATTTTCAACCTCCTTATCCTTCTTTGCTTGTCCTCGGCTATGGGCGAAATTTCCCTCCGCTCGGCGGGGCGGGGGCGGTTCATTATGTAGTACCTCAACTCGTCCATGCAGTGATCGTCCACCTTTTTTGGACTGTCTCCGCCCGCCCAGCAATAGCCCGAAAATTCTTCAATCATGTTTTTGCACGTGTCGAACACATAAATGTCCGCCTTGCCGTTGCCTCGTTTGAGATATTCTTTCACCCGGCATATGCCCGCGAACACGTCCTTATCTACCTTGGTATTTACCATAATTCCGTTTTCGCGGAAGAGTTCCGCAACGCTCTTGCTCGAAGCCAGAGTGCGCTGGGAAGCCGCGCTGTCGATGAGGGCGGAGTACCTCCCTGCGCCGTCGCACTTCCAGCCGAGCGCCGCGCAGATATTTTTAATGGCGCGAGCGTGATATTCCACGTCCTTGCCCGCAGCGAAGTGTTCCGCCACTACATAGACGTTGCCGTCCCAGTCAACCGCATACCAGTGCGCCGAAAGGGGGTTGTTGAGCCCAGGGTCTATGGAGATGGTATCCTGCCATTCCTCGGGAATGCGGAAGGGCGGAATAACGTGCACCGACGGGTCGAATTCTGGGTAAATGAGCCCCTCCCCCGCGGAAAATTTTCCGTAGCGCCTGCTGTCGAGCGAGTGTTCGTCGAGCGAACTTTCCAGAAGTTTTATCTCTTTGGCGGGAAGATAGGGATTATCCTCCCAGCTCATGAACTCGCACCATATCTGCGGATTGTTGCGGCGGTTGAGAAATATTTCGTTGTATATGAACGTCATGCCCTTTAAAGGCGTCATAGTGCCGAAAATATCGCCCTGCCTGTCCATCACGCGCATTACGCATTCCTCGTAAATATCCTTGGGCGGCTCCTCGTCGAACCACACGAAATCGAGCGAACTCCCCTGAAATTTTTCCCTGCCCTGGTCGCAGCTTTTGAAGCCTATCGTAGAAATGCCGCCGAACACGTTTTTAATTTTAATCTGGTCTATTATGCCGTTTGCGGGGCTGTCCTTTCTGCCCGAAAGCATTATCACGTCCTCTATCCACGAGGGCGGAAGGTAATATAAAATTTTGCGCTGCGCGACGTCGCGCTGAACCTGTTGCGAGAGCGAAACGACCCAGCCGAATACGTCCTTGCGGTTTTTTCTGTAAGGATGAATGCCGCGCGCCATCCACACCGCCTCCACCGCGCCGCACTCGGTCTTGCCCGAGCGGTTGCCGCCGAACACCCAGCGGTTGCGCTTTTTGCACTTATGGAAGGCGAGCTGTTTTTTGTGTTTTTTTCTGCCCGAATTGTATGAAAGCAGCTTATTTTCCTTTCTGCGCGCGGCCAGAATTGCATCTATGCGCGCGATTTTTTCGATAATTTCTTGCCTTTGCATATATTTTCTACAAAATCTCCCACATTTCCGCCCTCCGCCCGTGTTATAATCGGCGGGTATGAAGAAATTATTATTTATAATAATTTGCATATTCGCGCTCGCCCTCAACAGCTCATCCGTCGCCGCGGGCGCAGAGACGCAGGACGCCGTTTATGCCCGCTCGTCTTCGCGCGCGGCGTATTTCTTCGCGCAGAAAGATTTGTCCTCGTCGATGTTCGCCGTGCCTTACACTTACTGCGTTAAAATACTGCGCGACGACGGCGACTGGTACTACGTTCAGTACGCCGAGGATGAGGGCATTTACCGCGCGCTGTACGGCTATGTGCTCAAAGAGGACTTTGTAAAGCTGGACGAACAGCCCGAAGTTACATATCTTTACAAGAGCCTGACAATAACTTATTCCGCCGACGACGGCGAAACCTCGCTGCCCGTACTAGACGAAATTCAACTCGAAGCCGCCTTTTACGGCACATATTATTCGGGCGCGACGGCATATTCGTACGTGCTTTGCCGCGATTCGTTCGGGTATATCCGCGGGGCAAACGACGATTATCCCCTTATCGACGATCCCGATAGCGATCAGCCCGACCCGACGGGAACGCAGGGCGCCGACGGCGGTCAGATTATAACCGCGGTCATCATAGTCGCTCTTTCGGCGGGCGCGCTCATACTCGTATTCATATCCTCCAAAAAGCGCAAAACCGACTGACAAACCCTTTGTATTGCCGCCTTTGTAAAAACGCACACGCAATACCTACTGACATGCCATCTCACTTATGCGCATTTATAAAAACGCGCACGCTTTCAACTTTTAGTTAAAAGTCCAAACCCGCTATAAAAACGGTCTTTCATTTTAAAGCGGGCGAACGCAACAGTCAGCGTAACAGTGAGCGCAGACAATGTACACGCAGGCAAATGCAGCGAACAGGGCGCAAAATTGCACTCATAAAACGGGCTTTAAATTTATCCCCTTTAAACAATATATAAAGAAGCAAGCCCACCACCGCGAAGAGATATGCATTTAACCCCGAGAGTTTTTATCCCCTACCGATGAGCGCGTAGAACTTATCCACGAGCTCCGCGCCCGATGAAAACCTTGAAAGATACTTTGCCCTGCGCATGAACCGCACGACGACTTTTCTCACGGCGTTTGCCCTTTCCCTGCCCAGCCTCGCCCAGCCTCCGCGCGAAAGCGCATAGCCGTAAAGGACGGCTTTGTCCTCTCCCCCGAACCCTTTCATCACCCCGTCGAGGTAATTCCACAGCGCGGACAGCGTATATTTAGCCTCGATAAGCCCGCCTATCCTTTCGGCGCAGACCTCGCAGTTATAAATATTTGCCGCAGAACCGCAGGCGGCGGCGAGCATAAGCCTGTCCAACGCCTCGTTAAGTTTATCCGCGCAAAAATAAAACCTCAGCAACCTTTTGCTTTTCATTCTCTCCTCCGTCGCCGAGCGGCGATGTCAATTTTATTAAATGAAAACATTTGTTTGTTTACGGTAGTATTATAAAACAATTAATATGACAAAAATTGCATAATTAAAAAATAAAAGGCAAAAATTAAAAAAATATTATGTGTTTTTTATGTGCGCGGAGGCATTTTCAATGCGCCTTTAAAAACTTTACAATATAAATAAAAGGTGGTATAATTCATATCGTGAAAAAAGCGGCTTTTCTTACAACGGCGCTCGCTCTGGCAATCGCGTGCGCGCCATCATATATTTTCGCCTCCGAAAAGGCTTACGCCGAAGAGCTGACGCCTGCCGCGGAGTGCAATTACCCCACGTCGTTCACAAACACGCTTGATTTTACGGCGCTTGCGGACTATGCGGTAAACGGCGACGTAAGGGCTTATGCGGAGAGCACAAAGCTGTACATCATAAAGCCCGACGAGTTCGGCGACGAAAGGCTGACCACCGTGGACTGCGGGTTCGAGGTGAAGAGGCTGGACTGCGACGACGGCGGAAATCTGTATATTCAGAGCGCCGAAGGGCTGGGCTACCTCTATCCCGATCTGTCGCGCAGCGACTATTCTTTCAAGCCGCTGACCGCCACCGTAACGATTGGCAGTTTTATCTACATTCTCTCCGAAACTTCGCTCGTATGTTTCGACTCTTCCAACGACAACGCTTATTTTCAGATATTCGAAGAGGGCTGTTCAAACCTCAAAGAATACGACGGAATTGCATACGTAATGCACGACGGGGCAGTTTATAAGCTGGACGGAACGGTCGCAAGCGAAGCGCCGCCCGTGTATACAGATTTTTCGGCTTCGTACTCCCTTCCCACGGGCAACGCCGCAGAGATTTTGCTATCCGACTATCAGGTCGAGACGGTAGTCGTAAAGCCGCAGACTTCGGAAGGATACGACACATACTGCACGGAGATTGACCTTTCCGAAATAGGCGAAACGTTCAAAGCCGTCGAGACGATAAAAATAACCGCCGACAGGTCGGCGCTCGCCGTTGCCGAGACGGGCAACGCGACAATAATTATAATGGCGGACGAAAACGGCAGCGGAAAGAGCTATATAACCCTCACTTCCGCGCTCGAAAAATCTGCGTACTCCCCTCCCGCCTCGGATATGAACGGAGCATTCCTGCTTATGGACGCAACGGTGTATTCGCGCCCGTATATGTGCGGTGCAACGGCGATATCCCAGCTTAAATCGGGCAGTGTCGTCAGAGTGGACGAGAAATTTGAACTCCGCTATCTCGACACAGTATTTTACAGAGTTACCTATACAGACGATCAGACGACACTGAGCGGTTTTATAGCGGCGGGCTTCCTGACGCCTTACGACTTTGCCGCCGAAGATGAGCCCCAGCAATCGACTGGAACTGAAAATTTCACTTACGACAACGACGTTCAGACGGTAATCGTAGTTCTGCTTATCGTTGGACTTGTCATAATTGCAATCGCATACCTCACGGTAATCGGCACGCGCGGAGCAAAAAACAATGCAAAGCGCCGCAAAAAGACAAAATCTCAGCCCGCAAGGGACGACGACCCCTACGTTCAATAATTAAAAAATTACCCCCGCCCTTTTAAAGGGCGGGGGGTTTTCAGAGCTATTACATTTTAAAGCCCGTCGGCATAAGATTTCAGTCCGCACCGAAAGAAGCGTAAATAATAATCAAAGCGCCGCGCAATAACTTGCGCG
>ULSO01011149.1_pt1 | contig 36502 bp, 28 predicted proteins | sample 1956701 | NCBI WGS metagenome assembly ULSO01 (sample SAMEA4835708, study PRJEB28245) | human gut metagenome | biome: gut microbiome; material: fecal sample | place: Denmark | collected 2008 | reverse complement strand
GTGGGACCGTGGTCCCAGTCTGATTATCAGACCGACGATACAAGTGGAACAGTGGGCCCAGAGAGAATATTCAGGCCAGTTATGCTTTCTGGCCTGTAACAAAGGACATTAAGTAAAGACAGATAAACGTAGACTAAAACGTGGTCGCATCAGGGTGCTGGCTTTTCAAGTTCCTTAAGAATGGCCTCAATTTTCTCTATACACTCAGTTGGAACACGAGACCTGTCCAGGTTAAGCACCATTTTATCGCCCTTATACAATACTGTCGCTCCAGGAGCAAACTGATGTCGTGAGCTTAAACTAGTTCTTGATGCAGATGACGTTTTAAGCACAGAAGTTAAAAGAGTGATAACTTCTTCAGCTTCAAATATCACCCCAGCTTTTTTCTGCTCATGAAGGTTAGATGCCTGCTGCTTAAGTAATTCCTCTTTATCTGTAAAGGCTTTTTGAAGTGCATCACCTGACCGGGCAGATAGTTCACCGGGGTGAGAAAAAAGAGCAACAACTGATTTAGGCAATTTGGCTGTGTTGATACAGCGGGTAATAATCTTACGTGAAATATTTTCCGCATCAGCCAGCGCAGAAATATTTCCAGCAAATTCATTCTGCAATCGGCTTGCATAACGCTGACCACGTTCATAAGCACTTGTTGGGCGATAATCGTTACCCAATCTGGATAATGCAGCCATCTGCTCATCATCCAGCTCGCCAACCAGAACACGATAATCACTTTCGGTAAGTGCAGCAGCTTTACGACGGCGACTCCCATCGGCAATTTCTATGACACCAGATACTCTTCGACCGAACGCCGGTGTCTGTTGACCAGTCAGTAGAAAAGAAGGGATGAGATCATCCAGTGCGTCCTCAGTAAGCAGCTCCTGGTCACGTTCATTACCTGACCATACCCGAGAGGTCTTCTCAACACTATCACCCCGGAGCACTTCAAGAGTAAACTTCACATCCCGACCACATACAGGCAAAGTAATGGCATTACCGCGAGCCATTACTCCTACGCGCGCAATTAACGAATCCACCATCGGGGCAGCTGGTGTCGATAACGAAGTATCTTCAACCGGTTGAGTATTGAGCGTATGTTTTGGAATAACAGGCGCACGCTTCATTATCTAATCTCCCAGCGTGGTTTAATCAGACGATCGAAAATTTCATTGCAGACAGGTTCCCAAATAGAAAGAGCATTTCTCCAGGCACCAGTTGAAGAGCGTTGATCAATGGCCTGTTCAAAAACAGTTCTCATCCGGATCTGACCTTTACCAACTTCATCCGTTTCACGTACAACATTTTTTAGAACCATGCTTCCCCAGGCATCCCGAATTTGCTCCTCCATCCACGGGGACTGAGAGCCATTACTATTGCTGTATTTGGTAAGCAAAATACGTACATCAGGCTCGAACCCTTTAAGATCAACGTTCTTGAGCAGATCACGAAGCATATCGAAAAACTGCAGTGCGGAGGTGTAGTCAAACAACTCAGCAGGCGTGGGAACAATCAGCACATCAGCAGCACATACGACATTAATCGTGCCGATACCCAGGTTAGGCGCGCTGTCAATAACTATGACATCATAGTCATGAGCAACAGTTTCAATGGCCAGTCGGAGCATCAGGTGTGGATCGGTGGGCAGTTTACCTTCATCAAATTTGCCCATTAACTCAGTTTCAATACGGTGCAGAGCCAGACAGGAAGGAATAATGTCAAGCCCCGGCCAGCAAGTGGGCTTTATTGCATAAGTGACATCGTCCTTTTCCCCAAGATAGAAAGGCAGGAGAGTGTCTTCTGCATGAATATGAAGATCTGGTACCCATCCGTGATACATTGAGGCTGTTCCCTGGGGGTCGTTACCTTCCACAAGCAAAACACGTAGCCCCTTCAGAGCCAGATCCTGAGCAAGATGAACAGAAACTGAGGTTTTGTAAACGCCACCTTTATGGGCAGCAACCCCGATCACCGGTGGAAATACGTCTTCAGCACGTCGCAATCGCGTACCAAACACATCACGCATATGATTAATTTGTTCAATTGTATAACCAACACGTTGCTCAACCCGTCCTCGAATTTCCATATCCGGGTGCGGTAGTCGCCCTGCTTTCTCGGCATCTCTGATAGCCTGAGAAGAAACCCCAACTAAATCCGCTGCTTCACCTATTCTCCAGCGCCGGGTTATTTTCCTCGCTTCCGGGCTGTCATCATTAAACTGTGCAATGGCGATAGCCTTCGTCATTTCATGACCAGCGTTTATGCACTGGTTAAGTGTTTCCATGAGTTTCATTCTGAACATCCTTTAATCATTGCTTTGCGTTTTTTTATTAAATCTTGCAATTTACTGCAAAGCAACAACAAAATCGCAAAGTCATCAAAAAACCGCAAAGTTGTTTAAAATAAGAGCAACACTACAAAAGGAGATAAGAAGAGCACATACCTCAGTCACTTATTATCACTAGCGCTCGCCGCAGCCGTGTAACCGAGCATAGCGAGCGAACTGGCGAGGAAGCAAAGAAGAACTGTTCTGTCAGATAGCTCTTACGCTCAGCGCAAGAAGAAATATCCACCGTGGGAAAAACTCCAGGTAGAGGTACACACGCGGATAGCCAATTCAGAGTAATAAACTGTGATAATCAACCCTCATCAATGATGATGAACTAACCCCCGATATCAGGTCACATGACGAAGGGAAAGAGAAGGAAATCAACTGTGACAAACTGCCCTCAAATTTGGCTTCCTTAAAAATTACAGTTCAAAAAGTATGAGAAAATCCATGCAGGCTGAAGGAAACAGCAAAACTGTGACAAATTACCCTCAGTAGGTCAGAACAAATGTGACGAACCACCCTCAAATCTGTGACAGATAACCCTCAGACTATCCTGTCGTCATGGAAGTGATATCGCGGAAGGAAAATACGATATGAGTCGTCTGGCGGCCTTTCTTTTTCTCAATGTATGAGAGGCGCATTGGAGTTCTGCTGTTGATCTCATTAACACAGACCTGCAGGAAGCGGCGGCGGAAGTCAGGCATACGCTGGTAACTTTGAGGCAGCTGGTAACGCTCTATGATCCAGTCAATTTTCAGAGAGACGATGCCTGAGCCATCCGGCTTACGGTACTGACACAGGGATTCGTATAAACGCATGGCATACGGATTGGTGATTTCTTTTGTTTCACTAAGCCGAAACTGCGTAAACCGGTTCTGTAACCCGATAAAGAAGGGAATGAGATATGGGTTGATATGTACACTGTAAAGCCCTCTGGATGGACTGTGCGCACGTTTGATAAACCAGGGAAAAGATTCATAGCCTTTTTCATCGCCGGCATCCTCTTCAGGGCGATAAAAAACCACTTCCTTCCCCGCAAAACTCTTCAATGCCTGCCGTATATCCTTACTAGCTTCCGCAGAGGTCAATCCGAATATTTCAGCATATTTAGCAACATGGATCTCGCAGATACCGTCATGTTCCTGTAGGGTGCCATCAGATTTTCTGATCTGGTCAACGAACAGATACAGCATATCCACTCAGTTCCACATTTCCATATAAAGGCCAAAGCATTTATTCTCAGGATAATTGTTTCAGTATCGCAACCGCATCAGACTCCGGCATCGCAAACTGCACCCGGTGCCGGGCAGCCACATCCAGCGCAAAAACCTTCGTGTAGACTTCCTTTGAACTGATGGACTTATGTCCCATCAGGCTTTGCAGAACTTTCAGCGGTATACCAGCATACAGCATGTGCATCGCATAGGAATGGCGGAACGTATGTGGTGTGACCGGAACAGAGAACGTCACACCGTCAGCAGCAGCGGCGGCAACCGCCTCCCCAATCCAGGTCCTGACCGTTCTGTCCGTCACTTCCCAGATCCGCGCTTTCTCTGTCCTTCCTGTGCGACGGTTACGCCGCTCCATGGGTATTTTCAGTGTTGCCACCATCGTCTGCAGCTGGCTGACGTACCAGGAGTCAGAGAGCGGAACCAGCCGGTGAGTCTGCTGACCGGCGGGCATTCTCCCCGCCGTCCTGGCAGCTTTTTCGGTCCGTTGTTTCAGGGTCGCAAGCTGCACAAACGGATACGGAGGCGCAAGCGAAAAATCCCCCCGCGTCAGCGCCAGTGCTTCATTAATGCGTGCTCCGGTGTTCCACAGTGTGGCCAGCAGCATCTTGCGGTGCAGATCCGGGACGTAATGGAGCAGGGCACTCACTTCCGGAGCCAGCAGATATTTTGGCAGTTCATCATGGACCATCGACATCTGGCGAAGTGCCAGAGCTGCCGGATAATCAATGGCAACAGGCAGCGATGCAGGCTGTCCGGCAGAATACACTGCCGGTACCATGACTGCAGACTGGCTGTGTATAACGGAGCCTGACATTTATATTCCCCAGAACATCAGGTTAATGGCGTTTTTGATGTCATTTTCGCGGTGGCTGAGATCAGCCACTTCTTCCCCGATAACGGAGACCGGCACACTGGCCATATCGGTGGTCATCATGCGCCAGCTTTCATCCCCGATATGCACCACCGGGTAAAGTTCACGGGAGACTTTATCTGACAGCAGACGTGCACTGGCCAGGGGGATCACCATCCGTCGCCCGGGCGTGTCAATAATATCACTCTGTACATCCACAAACAGACGATAACGGCTCTCTCTTTTATAGGTGTAAACCTTAAACTGCATTTCACCAGTCCCTGTTCTCGTCAGCAAAAGAGCCGTTCATTTCAATAAACCGGGCGACCTCAGCCATCCCTTCCTGATTTTCCGCTTTCCAGCGTTCGGCACGCAGACGACGGGCTTCATTCTGCATGGTTGTGCTTACCAGACCGGAGATATTGACATCATATGCCTTGAGCAACTGATAGCTGTCGCTGTCAACTGTCACTGTAATACGCTGCTTCATAGCACACCTCTTTTTGACATACTTCGGGTATACATATCAGTATATATTCTTATGCCGCAAAAATCAGCGCGCAAATACGCATACTGTTATCTGGCTTTTAGTAAGCCTTATGTATTTTACCTTTCGTTATGTTAACCAATAAAAATTAAAATCTGCCTTATAAAAACAAAGCGTAATTACCGCATTCCCGTTTCGTATGGATCCGACTTTATTTGAATAAACGACTTTCCGGAAGTGTACCACCTGAGAAAATCATCATATCGCTGTTTTCCGCCCCTGCGCGGCGCATCACAGTCCAGAGATACAACACAACATATAGTGCCATGGGCAACTGAATGAGGCACTGCATGCTGTGCTGACGGGATGTAACGCTGTGCGGAGGGAGAGGAAGATCCGTAACCAGGGGTTTTCGGATCTTCCTGAAGAAAAAGAAAGATTAATGTAAAATTAACAATAATTAACAGCCATTGATAACTAAAACAGATTAATGCACATTAAGCATTAATCTGTTTTTATTTTTGTATTTAAGGCAATTAAAACACCGTATCAATGATGCTCAGTCATAAAACTCAACATCACGGACATAGCGTACGGGAGTAATAACAATTTTGTGTTCATCACGCCCTGACCCCATTTTTGGCGGCTGAATAAATCCAAGATTGCTGATTAATTCGGCCACTTCCCACAAATCCACGGAGTGAGGGATTTTCCTGAACCTGTCATGTGGTAACAGTCCATGATAGCTCTCATCAGCAAAACTGTTCAGCACCACGCACAGCGCGTCTTTGCCAGCATCCCCGGCAACCAGACAACGTTTAAGCAGTGTCAGGCGCAGATCATCGTCACCCATCCAGGGACTCAGTTCTGCCAGAATATCTAATGACAGCAGGTAGCTCTTATCAAGAATTCCCGGTTTGTTATCACGCAACCAGCGTAAAGCGGCAACTTTTATATTCATACCGATTAGCTTGTGACGAAAAAGTTCGCTTGCCAGTTCTTCATCAAAGTCACCCTCGATATAAAAAATATCTTCTGGCTCCTGGGTAATAATCTCAGGACGCTGGGCAATAAGGTTACCAAGCAGAGTATTCATCCTGTTAATATCATCAACATTTTCACAGAGAGCATTAAACAACACCGTAAAGACATTAACTGTCGGTGCCAGTTTTTTCTCTGAACATAACAGTTCAGCATTTCGCAATGGAATGTTTTCAGGCACATCGATAATAACAACGTTTAAATTACTCAGTACTTTCAGTAAAGCTTCTTCTGAAATGACTGGCGAGCAAATTAATTCAGAAATAAAATTATTAAATATTCCTGTATCATTTATGACTATATCAGATGGTTCAAATTCAAAGTGTTTCTCATTTACCCACTGAACAAGTTCACCGGAAGTATTAATTGATGTATCATGCAATAAATGAATAATATTATCAAAGGATGGAAAAATCCTGTCATGCTGCAACAGCATGCTATAGATATTTCTCCCTGAAGCATTATTGTCCGCACACTCTGAACGATTAATAATATCATCCAGATTATTTATACAAAAATCCATTTTGGCTATAATCTGTTCAACAACAGTCATTGAGACTTCAGAAGAATTCAGCAATTCAGGAATACGATCAATCTCTTCCGATTCAATAAATACCGATAAAATAAAATCTTCTATGTTAGTCCACAGAATTTCTGTTAATTCAGAAATAGCCAGGGACTCGAGACAATGAAACGGATAAAGAGAGAATGACATTCTTTCTTCATTCTTGTCTTGCGTCAGGCAAAGATAAACATTTTTAAGATTACTGACGGAATATTTGAATAATCCTGCACCCGCAATTTTCCTGATAACAGAACACTTCTCGTCTCCCACATCACCTGGAATATATGAAACTGAAAGTGTATTATCTTTCAACACTTCAAAAAACGCATCACCATATCCTTTTGGCACAGCAGTAATAAGAATTGGGGAGGAATCTATAAGTTCACCGATACGTTTATTAATCTCAACCGATTGCCAGATATTTGATTTTTCAGTCAGGCATAACAGGTGTGCCGCTATTTCCTGAACAAAAAACTTTTGCTCGGGTGTGCGTTCTTCTGACGCACATAAATGTGCCAGCAATCTGTTCAGTATATGTTCATCTGACATAAAAATCTCCAGGTAACGCAGGCGAACATACGTTGTGAAATCGTTCTGCATCAACATCAGCAAACTAACCACACGCTGGCTACCCGTCTGACTCAGTAATGCCATTATATTGTTTTTCAGGGTATCAGGGTCATTATCAATCAGCCATCTGATAACAGCAGGATGTTGAGCATTGTCACGCTGCAGAACCCCCAGCTTTTTGAGTCGTTCAACAATATTATTAACGTTATCAAGATGGAATGAGAATGTTTTTTCCGGACCTTTACCAGACATAACATCCTTAAGAAATAAATTATCTGTCTCACTCAGCCCTCCGGGAATGAAGATTGAGCGATAGGACATGTAATCTGTTGATAAATAACCACTTGATAACAGAAAAAATATAAAGTCAATCTGTTCATGTCCCGACTGAATCGTCAGGACACCTGTATCCTCTTTCTTCTTTATCCAGGCAACAAAGCCTTCATTTGTCATCTTTTCTGCTATATCAGCTACAGTTCCGGAAAGAATTTCGGTCCTCAATGACTCCAGACTGGAAATATTATTTTTCACTCTGGTTATATTATCAACAGATTTAGTTTCAATTAAATGGCATCGTTTTTCATACTGCTGCTTCAGTTTTTCTGTATCCCGCTGATTTATCATGAGAAAATTTTGTCTGTTATAGGGGGTAACGACCTGAATATTTTCCTTATCTAAAAGCATGAGAAATTCATCTTCATCTTGTATCAAATCATCAAGACTTATTTGCCTTCCTTCTGTATAAAAAACAAGCGCGCCGCTATAATTTTTACTAAGGTAAGGCATGAGCAGTTCTTCGCGCAGATTTTCCCGGTTTGCGAGTTTTTCATTTGTTATCGCTACAAGTGACTGTGCCATATCCTCAAGTTCGTTATTTGCAGAATGTAATAATTCATTCTGAATTTCATGGTCTAAGTAGCTTTGAATAAAATGATAAAGAACACCTTTTTTACTATCTATACCATGATAATCTTCCGCACAGAGATTTTTATATGCTATCATGGCAAGTAGTTTGGCCAGATTTTCCCGACTATTGACTAAATTCTGATAGAGTCGAAACTCATTTGTAATATTATGCATTACACGCATATTGGGAATAAATGTCGCAATACGAGAAATACATTCGCTTAAGTTATTATTTATCTCTTCTTCTTTGAATTTTTTAACAAAATGCTCATAAGCATTCTGGTTATCCATCACTGGAATAACAGGCATAACAAAATCAAAGAATTTCGTTCTTGACTCTGCTGAGTTGAAAATACCATCTCTGACAGCATAAATAAATTTTACAGGTTTTCTGTCAGAAAGGCAGTTATTAATAATTTGATTGATTTCCCGCAATTTCACGAAAATCCGGCCATTGTTAAAACGGTCAAGATCTTCGAATATCACTACATCATATTTAGTCGAATCAAAAAAATAGACAATTTCATCAATATAGACATTAAGTAAAGAAGGTGATGATGCCCGGGTTGTAACAGCGCCTTTCAGAAGGTCCACTTTATCAAGACTTACTTTCCTGTCAAATATACCGATACGATGTAACTGGTTCAAAAGCAGGCATAACGATCCCATCACAGATGCCACTGCACCGGACACACGCACCCCAAACGGGCATTCAAGAAGGTAACGGGCGAATGCTCCCGGCAAAGATAGCTTTGTTGTAACGTAATCCGGCGCAAGGAAAAATAAAGCAGCTCCACTCAGTAAAATGGTTCCTGTCAGAAAAGACGCAGACCGCAATATTTGTCCCGCAGTCACATCTGATATACGGTCAATGCGGGAACAGGGAAGCTCATGCTTTTTATTTTTGTAGAGTATTTGTTGCAGAATACTGTATTCAATAGATTTTTCAACACTACCAGTATTTTTCGTCCCTTCGTCACTACTGCTGTCCCCATTACTTTCATCCACATGTCTCTGCATATCAAAATCAGCAAGAGAAACGGTTAACACCCGCAGTGTCCCATTGTGAGCTTTGCACCATGTTTTTAATACTGAGCTTTTCCCTGCCCCATACGGCCCGGTAACAGCAATATTCCGGATATCCGGATGTTCATAAGCATAATTAAGCGCGCTGATATAACAGCCTGCTTTATCTGAGTCGAGTTCTGTCGGAGTCAGTGCTTCATAGCTCACTGCATTTGCCTCAGCATGATCACTATCGGCAACGATCGGTGTCAGCCACGGTGTGGACATTATCATTGATACAATTCCGTTGTTGTTTTAGTTACATTTTACTGGTTTTATTCCGCTTTTATCTCAAGCATGGATCTCTGAATTTCTTAACTTAACCAGACGAGAAGAAAGCAGGCAAAGGCAACCGTACTTACCTGAAGAGACGACTGTGATAGCATAAATCGATTTTTAAGACGATAATTTTCCTCTTACCGTACGTTTTCGTACGGTTGGCCCTCAAACCCCTATCAGGCCTGCCGTGGGGATTTTGTGGTGCGTCTCGACGGCAGCACCTGTCTGCAGTTATGGAATAAAGAAGGCAGAGTAGTACGCCGGGAGGGCGATCCGCTGGAAGTGGCGCAGTGGCTGCAGGCCTGTCATGATGCCGGAATAGAAGTTCGTGTACAGGTTAATGAAAGCGTCACTCCGTAAAAACATGCCAGCACGATTTACACATCATCCCATGGTGGCAGCCGGTTAACTTTCCTGCGCCACCAGTGGAAAGAGGCCGTGAGCAGTCCGAACAAAAAACCACCCGTGATACTTATAATAATGGCCTCACCTGCCACCATTCCTGACGGCTCCCAGTAGATAAACCACATTGCACATCCCCAGGAAATGCCCCATAAGCCCCCCGTCAGCACCGTGACCTGCCAGAACGGCATAAAGGGTAATGGCGGAAGCCGGATACCCAGCCGCCAGAGAATACACAGAAGAGGAGGGGCATAATTGCTCCGCCACATCTTTTTGCTGTCCATCAGGGCAATGGCCCGGGCTTTTTTCTGCTCAAAGGTCACTGGAGCACCTCCGTTCCATGATGTAAACGTGACACAGCTTATTGTTATTGATTATTATTATCATGCTGTGATTATGTTATCACGCACCGGTACACGATAACAATAAAGGAGAAACCAGATGAAACTGGATATATCTGTAAAGTATTTACTGAAAAGCCTGATACCAAGCCTCATTATTCTTACAGTTTTTTATCTGGGATGGAAAGATAACCAGGAAAATGCAAGAATGTTTTATGCGTTCATCGGATGCATTATCAATGCCATTACTTTTCCTTTTTCAATGAGGATAATACAGAAAATGGTAATAAGGTTTACAGGGAAAGAACTCTGGCAAAAAGACTTCTTTACAAATCCAGTTGGCGGAAGCTTAACTGCAATATTTGAATTATTCTGTTTCGTTATATCAGTTCCTGTGGTTGCCATTTACTTAATTTTTATATTCTGCAAAGCCCTTTCAGGAAAATGAAAGGGTATCATTATGTGTCAGATACCAATAAGTTTATTGACCTGCTCAATAAACTTATCATTAACAAGCGCACTCACAGCCGCCATAATAATTGCAAAACCCAGAATACCTACAGGGGTTCCCAGCATGACGGAAAACGTCCATGCTGTAACTGCTGAAGCAGCTCTTCCTGCTGCCAGTGATTCAAGTTTTACAAAAAATGGACGCCAGTTGTCCGTTTTTACAGCCTTTTGTAACTCCACAGCAACATCATAACGATCAATAACTTTTCCGGTAAAACCAAATGCCTTACTGAACAGCTTAAAATTCTCCGCCATATGGACCTGATTAATAGCTTCCAGGGCTTTAGAAATGGCCATGCGATCTTGTATGCTATATTTCTTGTTCAGATTATTACGGAATTTATCAAAAGCGTTCAGTGCATCATCCACACTCTTAATCTGTTTCCCTTGAGATACAGAAGCCAGCTCCTTAGCAAGTTCGGATGCTTGTTTACCGAACTCATCATATATCGTTCTGTAGAAATCAGAGGTGAGTTTTATGGCATCCTTTACCATATTTATTTCATCCCTTTTTCTTTTCTCTTCCGCTATTTTCTGATTGATGTCAGCAAGCTGGCTACGGATATTCTCTTTTTCCTTCAACAGGGCATTAAGAGCGTCATTTGCATGCTTTTGTTCATTTGTTCTGGCACTGACGTTATTTCTCGCCGAATTTATCGCAGATTCAGCAGAGGTGATTTTATTTCTGGCATCAAGCAATCGTTGCCGTAACTTATCCCATCCAGCAACTTCAGCATTATAAATTTTCTTGTCACCTTCCACATCCTCTGTAACCACCGGATTCCGGTCATTCAGAATATTGCGTTTATAGTCCAGACCGGAATGGGTCAGAAGATAATTCAGGTTTGCACGGTTATCGATGACCGCGCTGGTTGTGATTTTTATCGTACCGGCAAATCTCGGATCACCACTCACAACAATAGAATGATTTGTTGATGAACGCCCCGGGAATTTTTCAGGGGAAACTATCGTTTTGCCGTCAGGCGTGTTTTTCTGTTGCGTCAGCTGTTGTTCAGCTCTGGTTAATGCATTACGGGCCGTCTTAAGCGATTCCGTCACTGTCAACGCCACGATCTTTGACCGTCTTATATCACTGGCGCTGACAGAGTTATCCGGCATGGTGTCAATCCGTTCACAATTTTTCCATCGGAGCAGCCTACCACCGGTGATAACCAGACTTTGCCTGTAGTTTGTATACACAATCCCTGGCATTGAAACACACATATGAAGTGTACTTCGGATATGACCGTACGCTCAGGAAGTACGGCAGATTCCGTCAAAAATTACCTGTAAAGACAGACATCAGAAAAAACAGTGCTCGCCGCAGACCGGTGACCGGGCGAAGCCCGCGAACCGGCGAGGAAGCGCAATGGATCTGTAGTTACAGTGAGCAGGTACGCCCTGAAGCCTTCATAATCGGTAGTGTATGCTGTTTTTCTGGAATGATTTATCCACATATCCAGAGGCCCGATCCAGTAAACAGATCCATGAATGATCAACAAAGGATCCATTAAAGATCCCCATATCGCTACAAACCTTGTCATTAATGGTCCGGGAGCACGATCACATAAGCTGTGGCATGTTACTGATAAACTGTAACAAGTTAATGATAAGCTGTATTAAGTAATACATATACTGCAGTAAGTTAATGACATAAACTATGGTCAGTATGCCAGACTCAGTTGTTAAATACAGGCTGCAGGTTTTTCTTCAGTCAGTTAGCGGGGCTCTGACACACGATTTGCTGTTTATTCTTTTACTGTCCACAGGCAGGAGGCTTTCTGGAAAACGAAAATTCAGACATCAAAAAACTGTTCGGCGAGGTGGATAAGTCGTCCGGTGAGCTGGTGACACTGACACCAAACAATAACAACACCGTACAACCTGTGGCGCTGATGCGTCTGGGCGTTTTTGTACCGACCCTTAAATCACTGAAGAACAGTAAAAAAAATACACTGTCACGTACTGATGCCACGGAAGAACTGACACGTCTTTCCCTGGCCCGTGCAGAGGGATTCGATAAGGTTGAGATCACCGGCCCCCGCCTGGATATGGATAACGATTTCAAGACCTGGGTGGGGATCATTCATTCCTTTGCCCGCCATAACGTGATTGGTGACAAAGTTGAACTGCCTTTTGTTGAGTTTGCAAAACTGTGTGGTATACCTTCAAGCCAGTCATCCCGCAGGCTGCGTGAGCGCATCAGCCCTTCCCTGAAGCGCATTGCCGGTACCGTGATTTCGTTTTCCCGTACCGATGAGAAGCACACCCGGGAATACATCACCCATCTGGTACAGTCAGCCTACTACGATACTGAGCGGGATATTGTGCAGTTACAGGCCGATCCCCGCCTGTTTGAACTGTACCAGTTTGACAGAAAAGTCCTTCTCCAGCTTAAGGCGATTAATGCCCTGAAGCGACGGGAGTCCGCCCAGGCACTCTACACCTTTATAGAGAGCCTGCCCCGGGATCCGGCACCGATATCGCTGGCGCGGCTGCGTGCACGCCTCAATCTGAAGTCTCCTGTATTTTCCCAGAACCAGACGGTCAGACGGGCAATGGAGCAGCTGCGCGAGATTGGATATCTTGATTACACGGAGATCCAGCGGGGGCGGACAAAACTCTTCTGCATTCACTACCGGCGTCCCCGGTTAAAAGCACCGAATGATGAGAGTAAGGAAAATCCGTTGCCACCTTCACCTGCGGAAAAAGTCAGTCCGGAGATGGCGGAGAAACTTGCCCTGCTTGAAAAACTGGGCATCACGCTGGATGACCTGGAAAAACTCTTCAAATCCCGCTGAACATAAACTGTAGTCAGTGAAGAGCGCTCCTTTACTGACTACAGCTTATATTAACCGGTGCAGTGAGTGGTCTGCTCACTGCAGTTTATATTCTGTTTCCTGCAGTGCTGTCTGTAGCTGAGCTGCCATCTGCCTGTCCCTTACGTAAGTGATCCCGTAACCTGATGCTGAGGCATTGCTCCCTTCATAAAACATGACTTACTCACTACAGCTTATATACATACTCCAGCTTATGTTATGTCTGTTCTGCTGACCACAGCTTATATAAGGAAGCGCGTATGCCGTCACCTCAGGGGAGGCAGTGTACGCAGGATCTCCGCAGCATCCCGCCCGTCACCGGTGAAAGGCACTGCCAGCGTGGCAGCCATATCCAGTGCAAACACTCTGGTATAAACCTCCATAGAACGTGGATCCCTGTGACCAGCCAGTGCCTGGATGACTTTCCGGGGCTGGCGGTGATAGAGCATGTGCATGATATAGCTGTGCCGGAAGGTGTGTGGTGTGACCGGAATCGAAAAGTGTACTCCGTCAGCTTCGGCCCGTCTGACAGCCTGCTTCAGCCAGTTGCGCATGGTTTCGTCGGTCACGGCCCATAATGGTTCACGACGACGGGGCCGGGTGGTGATCATCCAGCTTTCCATCTGCCTGACATAGCTTATATCCGTCAGCGGAACCAGGCGGACTTCATCTTTTGGCGGGCGTCCGCGTCGCGCACGCACTTTTTCGGACAGGATCCGCACAAACGGTCTTACTCCATCCAGGTCAAATGATTCCGGTGTCAGCATCCGGGCTTCGCCAATACGCATTCCGGTATTCCAGAGGGTGGCGAACAGCATATGGTGACGCTGATCCGGCATATAGAAAAGAAGGGCACTCACTTCCGGGGCCAGCAGGTAGGCCGGTGTGGCCCCTGTGGAAGTGGCCATTCTTCTCAGGGAGAGCGCTGTTGCAAAATCCACCCCCGGCGCAATGGGTAACAGGGAGACGCGTTCTGGTGAATTCTGCAGGGGAATGACATTGTTCATGAGTTATTTTTCACGTAGCACACGCACTGTTTATGGATACAGGTATTCTGACCTGAACGCCCGGATCCTTCCACGACAATAAATCGCAGCGCGCGGATCCTTTTGTTTGCTTATCACGCATTATTGCGGGTAAAACCAAATACGTAAAGGTACGTTTTGCAGCAGGGATCCCGTATTAAGCCAGTCGTGGCGCGGGCTGAGGGCTGGTTTGCCGTTTTTGGGAGAATTGGGGTAATGCCAGGACAGGCAGAAACGGAGAAAAAATCCTGCAGACGCCCTTAAAAGACAACTGAAAATTTCTGACTCCATATTCCTCTGGTTTCAGACTGCTTAATCACATCATCAACCTGATACATAACAAACAGATTCTGTTCACAGAATGAACAATTAAGTAAATGGTTAGATTATGCGAAAAAGTACAGATATTTCTCACCATCGTTATTGAATAATATGTCTTCACACAAACAATATTAATATTTTGAGTGTAAGCCCTGACTCAAAGAAAGAAATGTCTGTTTTCGGAATCAAAAATATATAGTTATCAAAATACATTAATTTCAAATTTGAAATTAATGTAAAACGATTTAGTAAATGTTATGATATTATAAATCTACTCCTCCATGTTTAGAGGAGTATTTGCAGACTGGACGCTCTTATATAGTTACTTACCTTTATACATATTCTAACATAAGCATTTACCAACCTTACAGGGAACAGACCATAGTAGTTTATATTTCCATTCAGGTCTGAATGCACCGATAGAATATATCATCTTTTTATTATTATCCTGACAATACCTTCGCGCTTTATCTATATTCAGCCACATAAGGACACTTCCCGGACTTAGTTTCATGCAATTCTCATCATTCAGAACTGCACCATTTGGAACGTCATAATAAACATTACATGAGCTTTCAGATTTCAGTACTATATCAATAGCACACGGTTTATTATCCCAGAATAGCACATGGCCAAACATAAGTTCTCGTAAGTGAGAAATAAACATTAACAGATTATCATATTCGTAGCAAGGTAGGGTACCTCCAAACCGGGAATGAAAAAGTGATATATAAGAGCTGGATATTTCTTTATCGGATAACTGGCTTATACACTTAATCTCTCCGCCATTCCTGATAAATCTCTGGATTTCATTTCGACGAGTTTTTTCAAATTTAGGTGAAAAAGATTCCTTTATAATACAATTTTGTTTCTTTCTGGCTATTTTCCATGTTGCATTGATAATATTTTGTTTATTTATAATTGATAATTTATTGGTTTTATCCGGAAAAAAACATCTTGCATGTGGAGAAAAAGGAATTAATACCTCATCAGATGAGAGAGGATAAGACCTTCTTGCCATTATCCCAATTTGTTTTCCATTGCACAGAAAATATGATCCTTTGATATCACCATCTTTTTCATAGTGAAAAAAATCAAACTTCCAGTCATGATGTATCATAAAGTATGAAACAACATCCGGATGCATGTTTACACTACCACCGTATTTTTCAAAAGTTTTTTTGTACGTTTCGAATGTAGATGCTTTCCAGGCCGTAATAATGCGCTTTATATTTTTAATTGACAAAGTCATATCCTCGGCGTTTTTATATATTATGAGTGCAACACCAACAATAATTCTGATTATGATAAATATTATTTAAAATCAACTTCCATTTGTTGTTGAATTGAAAGGTGTTTTGTCGTTTCTATACAGTATTTAATATAATCAGTAAACTTTGGCGGTTTAGGCATTCCGATACTCAGTAGCTTGTCGTTACTGAAACAGACATTGAGCATACTGAACGCTCCATATAAACGAATGGCTTTTAACATAAGGCGTTCGTTACAGGGACCAAAAATATTTTTAAAATCATGACGGCTCATTGCCAGTATGTCATAACTGACTTTAGTATATCTGTCTCCAACAGGATCACAGTTCAAAGCACGGGCTACAGCTTCGTCAATAGCAGAGAACGTCACACTACTTTCTTTACCTGCTGATATATGAACAATCTCACCATTAATTAACGAGCTTTCAAGCAACATTAGCAATGCATCAGCACAATAATCTACAGGGATAACATCTATTTTATCATCCAGAGAGCACATAAATTTTTGCAACATTAACCCCATTCTGAATACCCAGAAAATACTGGTTGAAGGTAAGCACCCTAAACGACTGTGGCCAACAATAATTGATGGTCGGGCAACCAACAAAGGTAAATCAGGACACTGCTTACGCATCAGATATTCTATTGTTGCTTTTGAATGCGTATACTCCACTAAATGTTCACCTGTTTCTGATGAAGCAGACTCTTCCTTAACTAGCGACCCCGTATGAGGTGTACAAGACATAGCAGTACCAACATGAAGGAAGCGTTTCAGTCCTGCCACTTTTGCCATTCTTCTTGCAAAAGCAAGTGTACCTGTAACATTCACATTCCATATAAAAGGATTATTACCAAAAGAAGCTATAGCCGCACAGTTTATAACATGAGTGACTTCATCAAGACGAGGATCCATGAGAAAGGCTTCCGGATTATTTAGATCCCCAGGCAAGATGTTATCATTAGTTAATGCATGCAACCTTTCCTCACAAACATTAAATTTACGCATATTTTCTTTAATTCTTTCCAGTCCCGCTTGTGGAGTAGGTGCTCGTACTAAAAGTAGCAAATTTATATTATTACAGTTATCCAGCAGCTTATCCAGGACCGCGCCACCAAGAAATCCTGTTGCACCTGTAAGTAATAACAATTTCATATCTAACCTCTTTTGTTTTCATGTGATCATTATAAAAATAAATTATCTTACATAAACAATGATTAAACAAAATCAAGAGAGATTAAATGTAAAAACAATGTTTATTTTTATACGGCAGAATCCTTCAGGTTATTGCGTGTGTTTTTATTGGATGGTCTTCTTATTATTGACGAGTAATAGAATTATAATAAAGTTCATATTGTTAACATCGCTTATCAATTATTTTTATGTCGATAACACTGTGTCGTTATGCATGAAGAGTGGCAGGGCAGCATCTTTAAAAATACAAGAGTTAACAGAAACACTTTTATCGTTGAGCACATATACCCTCCACATATTATAAAAAATCAAAAGACCACCATCAGAAGTGCTGGCCTTTTGTTTATCATATTTAAAGTGTCATGAAAAAGTTAAAAACAGGCATGCTTCAGGTTAAAAATAATACTTCAGACCAGCTGTGGTCATAAAGTTATAGCTTTCAATGCCTGCACCATTTTTGGTGTGATCAGATATATTCAAATTTCTGGAGTACAGAGAAGTATCACCTTTCTTATTAGTAATACGGTTCCATGTTCCTTCGACATAAACTTTAGCTGCAGGTGTAATATAATAACCAGCATGTAGTGAGACAGAGTAATAGTTCTGATTATTTACATCGCTACGATAGGTGATCCTTTTCTCAGGGTTGTAATGCTCATCATTATCCGATGCCTTCACCCATCCGCTATATTTGAAACTCCCCCCGAACTCAAAGCTATCATACCGATAATTACCGGTTAACCCTATATAGGGCATTTTAAAGTGTTGTTTGTAGCCTATAGCTCTTTCACCATCTGGAAATGATCCCGTTTCATCCCGGAAGCCTCCCTCACTACTATAGATATAAGAGCCTCCTTTTGCTGTAAAGCTATAACGATTTTCCTGGTAACCAGCCATAAGACCTAACTGATAGTCTGGTTGATTCAGGAGCCATCCCTTAATATTCAGGTCGAATTCATTAGCAAAATTTAGACGGGTATTCGGATGTTTACTCTCATCAGTCCAGGTTCCGGGATTGCTCGTATCCAGCCAGTCCCTGTCCACCATATTGCCTCCACGACCAGCTAATGTTGTCCACCCTGAGGCACCGACAGATACTCTGGGTAACAGATCCCAGTTAAATGCCCCCTTGACAATTGGCGCATTACTGTATTTCCAGTCCAGCTGGCTGGCTTTGCGCCCTTTTTCTTCAGGCAGATAAACCCGTTCTTTGGCCTTGCCACTTAAAGTGCCAAAATCAATCTCCGTACTGATTTTCTCCGGTGTAAAAGAAAGCCCAGTATCAGAAGCCAGTGCAGCAAACGCTACAGGAGCTGAGAGTGCAGTAGCAAGAATCTTTAAGTACATAGACAAGTTAACTCCATTCCACTCGTTTGTTTTTGATAAATATTTTTTTATTTACTCGTAGTAGTCAACTGAAAAATGCTGTTTTGTTTAACGTTTGTTTACAATGTGGCCACATGTCGCTTTATTTATTCCCTTTTATGTCAGAATATCAGGGGAGTCAGTCAAACCCGGTATGATTACTGCCCCGGTCATCCATGTTCCAGAAAATATCAGGGCATACAGGGCGCTGGTAACTGCGAATAAGGCCCTGGTCGGACACTTTATGCCGGGAACGTCTGTAACGTGGAAACCGGTACCTTCTTCCTGGGGTTATTTTGTTAACTCTTATCTAAAGGGAGACAAAATGGCCAAATCCTGCGATTATGAAGCAATCAGGGTCTTTATTAGCGTTAATGTCGGCAAATATACCAATAACGCCATTACAGTTAATTATTCAGATAGCGTTTGTGCGACAAGACATTACCATTCGACGAAAATAAACTCAGGTGGTTGATATCAGAAATCAACCGTGGCTCCACCTACAAAAAAAGTTGCTGGTTTATAAATCCCTCCTTTCTGATTAATAAGAAAACTAATAACATATGAGTGTGATTACTTGTTCAGATAAGTTAATTATCTTAGTGATTGATATTTATTTTGTTTCAGTGAAAATGATGCTTTTATTAGAAAATTTATAAATACCAAGTCGGTGGTGTTTATTAGTGTAATGGAGGGGAGTGCGTAAATCGTTACATGTAACACTTCCTTCCAATAATACTTTATAAATCAATAGATGTATGATTACTTATTTCCTGAAATATCACATATATTGCTATATTTCTTAACGAGATATTCTTATTTTATTGATAATTTCATCTCTTTTATTTAATATAAAGCTTTCTTATTAATCTTCTAATGTATTGCAAAATGGTAGATGCTGAGTAATCAACAGACTTGTATGTAAAGTCAAGATTAACGTTGCTAAAGCACGCATCAATTTTCTGATAAAAGGATGGGGTTGTTTTTTTCGATAAAAAAAATTCTTGTCTAACCGCTGGTGAAATAAGATTATTATTACCCCGAATTAATACTGAGCCTAACAATAGAATACAAAAAAAACAAAATACTTTAAATAAGGGGAGCACTATAAGTTATCCTCTTTACTTTATGCTTACCAACTCATTTATGTTACTTTATAACATAACCCATCTTGCGTTGTAAACAGACTCGTTTTAGTTCCATGCACCTTTTGAGATCGTGACCAAATAATGGCGTTAGTGATGTTCTTCCAGTGTCATATGGTTAAGTGGTTGATATGGCGTTCACTGTTATATTCTGACAACCAGTTTGCCGCCAGTTCCCGCTTTTCATCCAGCGTTCTGAACAGACAAAAACCGAGTATTTTTGTTCGGTATGTCCGGTTAAAACTCTCGATAAAAGCGTTCTGCGCCAACTTACCTGATTGGGTAATCTCCAGTTTTACTACATGTTTTTCTGCGCATTACGTCCGTGTTGGATAAAAAAAATCCTGGCCATAATCCATGCGAATCATAGCTGGATAGACATGGTTTTCCGCAATCCTACAGAGTACCGCTACCACTTGTGAAGCTGGCAGATTCAGATTGTTTTCAATCGACAACGCCTCATAGTTAAAGTCATCAACGACATTGAACGTGTGAAGTGGTCAACAAAAACTGGCCACCGAGTTAGAGTTTTTCCAGTATCGATTTTCCGATTCGTTTGGGGATAACCCACCGTTATATTCGTGCGGTCTTAGTGCGCTGTAATATCCAACGATATAGACCGTTATGGCGTGAGCGGCCTCGCAGAAGCTTCGTAACCCACCACCGGCATCCATTCGTTCTTCAGACTCCTGAAGAAGCGTTCCATTGGGCTGTTATCCCAGCAGTTTCCGCTCCGGCTCATACTCTGCCTGATCTGGTATCGCCACAATAACTGCCGGAACTGCCTGCTCGTATCGCTGTGGAACATCACCCCGCCGGGCTTACCACGGGTTTCCCATGCCATTTCCAGCGCTTTCATGGTGAGCCTGCTGTCCGGCGAGAACGACATGGCCCAGCCCACTGGTTTTCTTGCGAACAGGTCGAGAACAACGGCGAGGTACGCCCGGCGCTTACCCGTCCAGATATAGGTCACATCACCGCACCACACCTGTATAGCGGCGTAATCCCCAAAAAAGATGCTGGTTGTCAGTAAACAAGCCATGAATGACAGTCGTTCCTGAAATCATAAGACCTGGAGGAGTGTATGCTCCGTCGCAGTAATTACCACGATACGCTTGCAGAAATTTTTTCCAGTTACTGAAGCGTGAACGGATAAAGAAAAAGCTCTTCGGAACGCGGGGAAACGCCTCCAACGATATTTTTGGACATCGAAATGTTTTATAACAATAAGCGTCGGCATGGTTCCTGCGAACAGATGTCAACAATAGAATATAAAAGCAATTATTATCAACAACTTGGAAGAAGTAAGACTACCCGTGGCGATTCAATATTAGATCATTGATGGAGTTATAAATGGCTCACTTTTTATCGGTTGTTGACGATACGTTTATCAAGTATGCATGAAAATTTCTTCATACCAGCTATATGAGACGTTATGACTAATAATCTTACTTCCCAAATGACTATGTTGTTGCAGTTTGGTTTATTGACTCTTGTCTATAGTTCACCGAATGCCAAGATGAGGGCGCGAGGAACTTTACTGTCTACACCTCTCTTCCTGGTTACAAAGACAAGCGTAAAACTCACCATCCATTAGAACTAAAGGCACTTTCCTGAGCAGAGTTTTCATCTGCAAGATAAAAGCTATTTTACAGCCGTAAAGTCCAGTGAAACGAAAGAGAGGTTAGTGAATTAATTACTTGATATATTAAAGTATAATGGGCGTAGATAGCATCTTAATACGAAATCTTGTCAGGCTTTCCCGGTAATTAGTAATACTGTTGAAACAAAGCGAGAAGGGGTTAGCCCAATTTACGCAAATAAATAATAATCTTGATTATGATTAATTCCAAATAAGTACATTTTTCCAGTAGATGCTGGGCATTAACTAAGATAACCCAGAACACCACTCTCATTGTTATGGAAAACATGGACAATGTTAATGAAATATATTTCTCACCGCGTCATCATTTGTACCTTGACACTGTTGATCATTATTATCACCGTTTTGTTCACCTTTCTGAGAAGCTCTGATGTGCCAGAATATATTACTGCCCCGGTGCGCAAAGGCGATATAGAAAATTCTGTTCTGGCGACTGGCCGTATTGATGCAATTGAACGGGTAAACGTAGGGGCACAGGTATCAGGGCAATTAAAATCACTGAAAGTAAAACAGGGCGACCATGTGACTAAAGGACAGTTGATTGCCGAAATTGACGACCTACCTCAGTGTAACGATTTGCGTAATGCCGAAGCTGCACTCAACGAAGTGAAAGCAGAACTTCAATCTAAGCAGGCGCTCCTGAAACAGGCTGAACTGCGTTTTAAACGCCAGCTCCGGATGCTAAGAGAAAATGCCAGCTCACACGAAGATTTTGAGTCTGCGGAGGCTATGCTTGCGACCACTCGCGCTGAATTACATTCTCTGAATGCCAAACTGGTCCAGGCACAGATAGAAGTAGATAAGAAAAAGCTTGCCCTTGAATATACGCGAGTCGTAGCGCCAATGGATGGAATTGTTATTGCCATTGTCACTCAGCAAGGGCAAACCGTTAACTCAAACCAGAGTGCCCCAACAATTATTAAACTCGCTCGTCTGGATGTCATGACCATTAAAGCACAGATCTCCGAGGCTGATATAACCCGTATTTCTGTGGGGCAAAAAGCCCGCTTCTCTATCTTCTCCGAACCGGACAAGCACTACAGCGCAACACTGCGTGCCGTTGAACTGGCACCAGAATCGGTAATGAAAGATGACTCTCTCGCCAGCAACAGTTCAGCATCAGGCTCCGGAACTTCAAATGCGTCCGTTTATTACAATGCTCTATTCGATGTGCCTAACCCAGAAAATCGACTTCGTATTGCCATGACTGCTCAGGTTACCCTGATTACTGATGAAGCCCAAAATACACTGCTGGTCCCCATTCAGGCAGTGCACAGAAATGAGGAGAAGAAGCAACAGGTCCTGGTGCTGGCAGCAGATGGCAGGCTGGAACCCCGGAATGTGAAAACTGGTATCACGAACAGCGTGGATATTCAGATCCTCGAAGGTTTAAATGTCGGAGAAAATGTCGTGCTGTCGCTGCCGGATAAGAAAGAGCCCGAAGAAAGGATTATGCTGTGAAAAAACTTATTGAGTTAAAAGGGGTTAGCCGAACTTATGGCAACGGAGATCAAACGCGGACCGTCCTGAAAAATGTCGATTTGACAATCGTTGCTGGAGAAATGGTGGCAATCATTGGAGCCTCTGGCTCAGGCAAATCAACCTTAATGAACATAATGGGTTGCCTTGACGTACCCAATAGAGGTGATTACTACATCGACGGACAAAATGCCGCCTGTCTTTCACCCGATGAGCTGGCTAGAGTGCGCCGGGAACACATTGGCTTTATATTCCAGCGCTACCATTTGATACCTGATCTTAGCGCACTTGGTAACGTGGAGATCCCGGCCATTTACGCCAACAGCGAACGCGACAGCCGTCGGCAACGTGCAACGGCGTTGCTGGGCAGACTGGGACTGGAAGGACGTGAGCATCATAAACCTTGCGAACTTTCAGGCGGTCAGCAGCAACGCGTCAGTATTGCCCGAGCACTGATCAACGGTGGAAAGATAATTTTGGCGGATGAGCCAACTGGTGCTCTGGATTCGCAATCCGGGCAAGAAGTGTTAGCCATTCTGAATGAACTTAATCGACGTGGTCATACTGTAGTAATGGTGACCCACGATATGAAGGTCGCCCGGCACGCAAAGCGAATCATTGAGCTGTGTGATGGCGAAATCATCGCTGATAGTGGAGGTTGCGTATCTGCGACGGAAACACTACCAAAAACCAACAGAATCCGGCAAAGCTATTGGAAAACACTGCTCGATCGAACGCGTGAATCGATGCAAATGGCGCTAAAAGCGATGAAGACGCATCGCTTACGCACCACGCTTACCATGATCGGGATTGTTTTTGGCATCGCCTCTGTTGTCACTGTTGTGGCATTGGGTGAAGGAGCCAGGCAAGAAACACTGGAAGAGATTAAAAGTCTGGGGACAAACGTGGTCAGCATTTATCCCGGGCAGGATTTGTTCGATGACAGCATTGAGAGTATTAGAACATTGGTACCTGCTGACGCAAATGCACTGGCGAAGCAAGGGTTTATCGATAGCGTCAGCCCGGAAGTTAGCGCTTCAGACAACATTCGTTTTCTGGGTAAATCTGCAATAGCTTCCATTAACGGCGTTGGGCGGGAACATTTCCGGGTAAAAGGTATTGAGTTGTTGCAAGGGAGTACTTTTAGAGACGATCGCAACGCTTTACAGGAAGTCATTATTGATGAGAATACTCGTAAGGCCATTTTCGACAACGCAGGGCTACAGGCTCTGGGGCAAATAGTCTTTCTTGGTTCTGTACCAGCACGAATTGTTGGCATCGCTAAAAGTAACAACCGTAGTGATGCATCAAATCGCATTACTGTGTGGATGCCTTACAGCACGGTGATGTACCGTATTGTGGGTAAACCAGTTCTGACCGGCATTAGCGTCAGGCTAAAAGACAATGTGGATAACGAGGCTGCAATCAGCGCTATCTCCCAACTATTAACCCGGCGTCACGGCGTAAAAGACTTCCAGCTTTATAACTTTGAACAAATAAGAAAGTCTATCGAACACACCTCAATGACCTTCAGTATTTTAATTCTTATGGTCGCCTGTATCTCACTAATGATCGGTAGTATCGGGGTGATGAACATCATGTTGATTTCTGTAACGGAACGAACTCATGAAATTGGCGTACGAATGGCGGTTGGCGCGAGACGCAGCGACATTATGCAACAGTTTATTATTGAGGCCGTATTGGTTTGCCTGATTGGTGGCGCACTCGGTATTGCACTGTCGTATATCACAGGTGCACTCTTTAACGCTCTGGCGGGCGGGATATTCGCAGCTATATATTCGTGGCAGGCTGCTGTTGCTGCATTTTTTTGCTCAACCTTAATCGGCATAATCTTCGGGTATCTCCCAGCCCGCAAGGCAGCAAGGATGGACCCGGTTATTTCACTGGCCAGCGAATAATATATGAAAATTTTATCATCGTTGACTTTATGCCTTATCACCGCACTCTGTTCAGGTTGCACAAACGTGCTGAAAAGTGACTATCGCGCTCCCGAAGTGAACTATCCCATCAACTGGACCAAGGGCGATGTGGACGGAAATACATCCCCGTTTGACTGGGAAGAATTTAACGATCCTAATCTCGATAACTGGCTTCACCTGGTGATGACAAGTAATAACGACATAGCTATAGCTGCACTGCGGATACATCGGGCGCAGCTGGATGCGGAAAGAACAGGTATCACCAATACTCCTGCACTAAAGGGGGCACTGAGTATGGACGGAAAAAAACAGCTGAATAACTCGTCCGGCTGGGCAAAAAGCGGTTCTGCCAGCCTTGGCACCAGCTATGAGCTGGATCTCTGGGGAAAAATTGCCCGTCAGCGTGATGTTGCTGAGTGGGCAGTCCATGCCAGTGAAGAAGATTTTCGCTCCGCGCGCCTGATGCTGCTTTCAGAGGCCAGCAATAATTACTGGCGTATCGGTTTTGTAAATCAACAAATTGCCACCCTCCAGCAGAGTATTGACTATGCAAAAGAGACGCTGCGTCTGGCCGAGGTTCGCTATCGTGCAGGAAATATCTCGTCGCTGGATGTGATTGACGCGCAGCAAAACCTGCTCACGCAAGAGAACCAGCTTACAGGGCTACAACGAGAACATTTACAGCTACTCAATCAGCAGGCCGTTTTGCTCGGCACCGTGCCCGGTTGCCAGATAGTCGAGCCCACAACGCTGCCAAAAGGAAGCCTGCCTAAGGTCAATGCGAATATTCCTGCCAGCATACTGATGCGCCGGCCTGACATAAGTGCTAAAGAGTGGCAGTTGCGTGAGGCGCTGGCTACGGTTGATATCAAGCGTAGCGAATATTACCCCACCTTCAACCTGACAGGCGCTTTGGGTACCAGCAGCGCTTCGCTACTGGCATTACTGCATAATCCGATCGGTTCCGTAGGCGCTAACTTGACGCTACCGTTCCTGGAGTGGCGACAGCGGGACATAGAGGTAAAAATTGCCCGTAACGATTACGAACAGCGAGTGCTGGAGTTTAAACAGCTACTTTATAAGGCAATGAGCAGTATAGAGGACGCGCTTTCATTTCGTAACCAGTTGCTGCTTCAGGAGACAAGACTCAGGGAAGAACTGGAACTTGCACGTAAGTCAGAGTGGTTAAACGAAGTTCGTTACCGGCATGGTGCAGTACGTATTTCATTCTGGCTTGATGCTCAGGAAAGACGCCGTCAGGCGGAGCTACGACTGGATGAAAACCGCTTCAATCAGTTGCAGAATCTGGCGAAAATTTATCTTGAGTTTGGCGGGGCATCAACCTTTCCTTAAGTCTAATTGGGGACAACCAGGAGCAATAAGGAGTGAAAAATAGCCGCAGTTGAAAACACCATAGCCATTGACATTTGAGCTTTAACAGCTCTTGAAAACAAAAAATCACTGTTAAGCGCAATGCTATTCACTTCAGCAGAGCAGTACTGCGTTTCACGAGCATGTTTACCATTCTGTGTAAATGTCTTTTCTTAAAAGTGATCATCAAAGCGGTCATCAAACTCGATAAATATCCACCGGCATAGCGTAATGCCGATCAGTTAAGGATCAATTGACAGCTCCTTAAACTGCGGCACTATAACGGCTTCTACAACAGGGAGCCGTTTTCTTATGCAACATTTCAATGATCTGCTCGATTTCAGTGACCATCCGCTTATGCCTCCGGCCTCTGCACAACTGTTTGCAGAACACCTGCCCTACGAGTGAATACAGCACTGCCTGACGCTTTCTGTTCATGCGGCCGTTCGCCGCTGTCATTTACCGGGGGGACATAGTTATCTGGATGGTGGTGGTCATGGCCTTCTTCCGCAATGAGCCAATTACCGATGTTGTTCGCCGTCTGAAGCTGAGCGCGGATGGCAAAGCGGGGATAAACCTGCTGACCCGCAGCGTGGTCACCCAGGCACGTCAGCGCGTGGGGGCCGCCCCGGTGGAATGACTCTTCAGCCAGGCCACACAGATATGGGGCGCGGAACGTTACCTGAAGGATAACTGGCACGGTCTCCAGCTTTTTGCTATTGATAGCGCGCAGTTCAGAACATCTGATGAACCTAGGTGCGTGAATATTATGGCTCTGCCAACTCATCCACTGAGCGGCATAGCGCCTACCTGATTATGCGTCTGGTAACATTGATGAATCTGGGAAGCCACATTTTGCTGAATGTTGTGACCATGCCTTACCGGCGGAGCGAAACCGTGCTGGCTCACTCCATACTCGCCGCCATCCCGGATAACCCTATTAGGCTGTTTGACAAGCACTTTTACAATGCAGACCTGCTGCTGACGCTGAGCCTGCAGGGTGATAACCGCCACTGGCTACTACCTGCGTGGAATAATATCGCATCAGAAACAGAAGAAAGTTACGCTCCCAGATACAGGCTTCTGAAACTGAAGGTGTCACTGCCGGCCAAGAAAGGAATCCTGCACTGCCAGAGCTCTGGTACGCTCGAGCGGTAACTTATGAGGTGAACTGTGTGGAGAAAACTGTGCTGACATCACTCCCGGCAGACCGCTACAAAGCAAAAGAGGTGGCAGAGCTTTACTATTCACGATGGGAAATCGAAGTCGGGTCCAGAAACCTCAAAAGCAGCCAGTTGAACAATGCCCTGGTGCTGAGAAGCAGTAGGGTTGAGGTGTTGGAGCAGGAGGTGTAGGGCATGCTGCTGGCTTATAAGCTGATACGACGTGAGGCAACCAAAGCGGCGTCATAAATCAGCTTTAAGTTCGCGTCCAGTTTATCGCGACAGAAACGATAGTGCTGAGAAATACGGCATCACCGGGGACCATCCCGAAACGACTGGTGCATCTGCGGGTACACTGGAAGCAGTGTTCATAACGAAACGCCCCGGCCATCAAGGCCGAAGGCAGTTAAGATATCAAAAAAACATTATCCAGTGAAACGCAGCACCGTTCCGCTTAAGTGAACGGCATTGCCGGCATAGCGGGAGTTTTTTCAAATGAGTAGGTAAGGCTCTCTTCCCAGCTGTGCCCTAGCGGGCGCATACGATCTGACATTTGCATCCAACTTTTAATTAAGATCTGTAAACTGGCTATCCAGATAGAGAATCATGAATCGCCACGGGTTTAACAGACACCTCAGGGGCATTAAAAATGGCTCTGAGGTGCCCATAATCAGTAAGCATTATCCCTAATAGTTTAAAATTAAAGCGGTAAATAATTCATTCTATTACAGCACAAATTCAAGAACATATTTTTATTGAAAATTATGATACGTAATGTTGATAACATTCTTAACTTTAAGGATTATAATTAATGCAATGTTATAATATCACACCAAAATATAGATGTGTATTATGAGATCAGGTTTCCACAAGTAACAATAAAACATCTTTCATCTATTGAGTACACTGGCGTAAAAGTGGGCTAGACTCAGGTTGAAGTAAATGTAATCACACCATATAATGCAGTATTTCGTTAGTGTATGATGATGAGTTTTTTATGTGTCAATAGCCGGAGAGAAAAATAAATCCTTGAAATGCCCTTTGTTGAACAATATGTATACAATGAAATGCATTGTTTTAATTTTCATGTAGCTCTGGGAGAGAGAACGCGTAACGTTCTTTCCTGTTAATCTGAAAGTTGAATGAATATAACCAAACCACTACTCAGAGAAGATAATTAACAGAAAAAATGGGGGGGGGATAGTGTTCCGCGACATGATAGATGTTACTAATGATAAGCTTTTGACCCAAGGGACGATCTTTAACTGCGCCTACAATTCTTCGTATCCTGATGATGAGACGTTAGGGTTAATTATTACTGCCCGGTGTGATATTTCCAACAAAGACAAGGTGAGTTTTTATAATTATATACCAGCCATCCCTTTTAATATTTGGAAAGAAAAAGAACTATTACCAGTCTTAAAGAAAAAAACATATAAGGATCTAAGAAGTAAGTATTTAACCTTGCTTCGTGAAGGAGGTTTTTCCGAAAGCAACCTTAAAACATATGGATATGAAAGAATTATTGATATCATCAAAAATAAAGCATCTTTGCCAAAATGCAAACTAAAATCTTTACAGACCCAACATGAAAAAATCGAATGTTTCGAAAAAAAACAACCATATGCCAAACTACTTAGTTATTTCAATAAAGAGATCGAAAAGTGCTTGACTGATATTATTGAAAATAAAAATGCGGATTATTTTTTTATTGACTATATTTCAGGTTACGGTCCTGCAATTGTCAATCTTAGAGAGATTTACGAACTAAATATATCCACAGCCTTAAAAATCCCTGATGGTATAGAGCTTAATATAGAAAAAACTTATCCTGGATTGAATACATCAATAGAAAATCAATTCTGCAGTATCGTTGGTCATTTGAGATCTCCATTCATAGAACTTTTAATGCAGCGATTTTCGAATAATTTTGTTCGCATTGGTGTAGATAATCACGACCATAAACTCTTAACCAATATTATGGAGAAGTGACATGAGTTTTATCGCTATTGAAAGTAATGCTGTACGTAAGATTGTGTCAGAAAGAATGCTGCAATCAGCTGATTATGAAAAAGGTCAAATACTTGCTGATGTATTAAAGGAGCAGAAAAAAGGTGATTTCAGTATAGATGTGAAAGTAGTAACTACAGCATCAGGAATTTATTTACTGACTAAAGAACCAGATAAAAAAAGAATGCTTGTTTTTGATACATCTAATTTCAATGGTTTTAAAAGAAACAGCAATGAGGTCATTACCATTCTTCAAAAATCATGTAGGCTAGCTATTAAATTATGGGATAAGATTGGTCATAGCCCCTGCGAAAAAATAATCAGCGGCTCATCGCTCATTGCCTTATTGCCCTTTTCGTTTACGACAGGAAAATCGTATAAGGTCATTCTCGACAAAGCGCCAGATAAAGAACGTCAGGAAAAAAGAAATGAGAGTAGTTTCTTGATTTTTTCTGATGGTTATGAAACCACTAATAACACTCCGGTATTATCTAACTTCCGCAAGGCTAAAGACGCAATAAATAGTATTGATACAGAAAATCTATTTACCAGTCCTAAAAAAGATGAAGAAAAATCATCATATCTTAGAGTAAATGAAACCGATGTATTTGAAAAATCTTCTAACCCACACATGGGACTGGCTAACTGGATTAAAAAACTGACCGAAAGCCAAAAAAAATTCGTTTTTAGTAATAGCTTTGGTCCTGATATTCTCAAAGGTGCAGCAGGTTCAGGTAAAACCCTAAGCCTGATATTAAGATGCGTAGTACAATTAAATAAAGCCCAAAAAGAAGATAAAAAACTTAAAGCTATTTTCATAACGCACAGTATTGCAACAAAGGATAATATAGAAAATCTAATAGCCTCAAATGGTGGAGTTGAATATATTAATAGTGAAGGCCAACAGTCAGTTGAAGTGACAACTCTACAGGAATGGTGTATTAAAAACCTTGGTAACAGGATTGAAACAACTGAATATCTTGACAATGATGCTTTCGAATCAAAACAACTTCAGCTTTTGTATATAGATGAGGCTATTGATGACTTTTTTATAAATGATTATGCTGGTGCAGTAGAATTTATCTCCCCAGAGTTAAAGAAGTTTTTCAACAATGATCGCTGGGAAATATCGATATTACTTCAAGAAGAAATATCGACCTACATTAAAGGGCGGGCTGGAGAGGATATGAATATATATATGTCACTCCCAAGAAGTAAAAACGTATTACCTTTGAAGACAGAAGATGATTATAAGACTATATTTTCTATTTTCAATAAATACCAAGATAAATTAATTTCATTAAACCTCTTTGATAGTGATGATATCACTTTATCTGCACTCAAAGAAACCTCAACGCCAATATGGAAAAGGAGGCGAATGAGCAATGGATTTGATATAATGTACATAGATGAAACACATCTATTCAACATTAATGAGCTTAGTTTGTTTCATAACTTACTAAAACCAAACTCAAATCACATTATATTTACAATGGATCGCAGTCAAGCACCTGGTGACAACACAATAACCAAAGATGATGTCGCTAAAGAATTAGATGCAACCTTAGCTCATGAACACGGTTTGAATGCTATATTCCGCTCATCTGAACACATTATAAATCTCGCTAGTTGTGTATTAGCATCGGGGGCGGCTCTTTTTCAAGGGCTTGAAAACCCCTTAGCTGAATCAATGAGTGGTCATACATCTATCGTTGAAGAAAGATGCAATGTACCATTTATTATCAGCAAGCAAAATTCACATGAGGTATATAAAGCTACATTTGCTCTAGCTGACTATATGTCTGAAAATATAGGCATTCAAAGAAGCGATGTTTTAATAGTTCCATGTACAGATAAAATATTAATGGAGCTAAAAGAATATGCATTAAAAGCATCGAAAGAATACATTAGTATCGAAAAACGAGGGGATAACATTGCTGTATCAAAAGCAGCAGAAGATAACTTATACATCATTGGTGGTATGGAGTATATTGGAGGGCTTGAATTTTCTGCTGTCATAATAATCGGTGCAGATGCTGATAAGTTTCCAGAGAAAAGGAATTATGATGGTGAATCACTACACTTTATTAACTATTCATCATTCAATAAACTTTATGTTGCGATTACAAGGGCTAAATATCAGGTTGCTTTTGTGACTGAAAAAACCCAGAAAATAAGCCCATTACTTGAAACTGCATGCGAGGAAGGTTTGATTAGATATGATGATGATTTAGCGAACATCCTGTAAAGTCATATCTAATTATCTGGATAAATTTAATTAGGTACATCCAGTCTGAAAATGCCCGATAATAACACATCATTGGGCATTTGTCCTTTTTGATATCGGGGAGATAGATACTGTTTCTATAAGAATTAGCCAGGGTGTTCAGAGAATTTCAGATCGTTGGTAACTTTTAATTGTAAGTATCCCGCATAATCGTGTCATTCATATTTAGAGATCATCCGGCATAATCAATCTGCCAATGAAGGAGAGCGCTATGCGTAAAGCCCGTTTTACTGAGCATGAGATCGTCACTGTGATTAAGTCAGTTGAAGCCGGACGAACCGTTAAAGATATCTGCCGGGAGGCCGGTATCTCTGAACCCACCTACTAGATCTATGGACTACCTCCGTTTTGCAAGTACTGAATCTGGTTTTGAGTTGTTGCTCACCTCTATCCGGCATCAGGAAAATCTGTGCCCAAATGGGTAATCCACACACAATCGCCTCAACAACTGGACGGCCTCTGAGGCCAATATAATAGTCAGGTTCCGATTGAGCAGGTGTAACCTGTCACCACTTCTCAGTACGCTGCAACTTTTGCTGGCAGGGGATTAATTTCACACTACCTGATACTCGGTCTCATTTCTCAGCATCGACCAGATTATTCTCGCGTTTTTGTTAGCGACCGCCACGGTCGTTTTATTAAATCCGCGCCGTTCCTTTAACTGGTTAACCCACTGATTCATATGACTATCATTTTTATTCGTGGCAACCCTGACGATAGCGCGGGAACCATGAATAAAAAGTGTTCGCAGATGCTTGTCGCCTTTTTTCGTCATATTCATCAGCACCTGCCTGTCGCTACTCGAATGCTGGCGTGGAACCAGACCCAGACATGCAGCAAAGTGGCGGCCATTCTTAAATTCAGTTCCTTTGCCAATAGCAGCAACAACGGCCGTGGCCGTTTTAGGGCCAATGCCTTTAACTTTGGTGATACACTGACAAGCTTCAGATTGCCTGAATACTGTTTCAATTTCCTTATCAAAAAAATGGATCCGATGCTCGAGATCGTTAAAGAGATCATAGAGTTCGGCAATCGTCCTGCGCATTCTAACGCTAAGACCATTTTCAGCATCTTCAAGGATAAGCGGAACAGCACGACGAACTCTTGAGACTGCCGCGCCGATTGTTATTTCCCGATCAAGCAGCAGTCCCCAGATTTGACAGACTGTCGCAGTACGATGATTGACAATACGCTGTCTTGCACGGTGCAGAGCCTGAATATCCTGCTGTTCAGGGCTTTTCGGTGGAACAAACTGCATCGTAGGTTGCATCAGAGCCACAGCTATCGCCTGCGCATCGTTACCGTCATTTTTTTGCCCACGGACAAAAGGTTTTACATATTGGGGTCTGATGACTTTTACGTTATGACCCAGTTTCTCAAACTCACGCTGCCAGTAAAATGCCCCGGTGGACGCTTCGATCCTAATCAGACATGCAGGAATATTTGCCTGCGTCTGGAGAAATTCTTTTCGGCCAGTGCGCTTCGTATAAACCGGTTTGCCGGCCTAGTTTAACCCGCAGATCTGAAAAACATTTTTAGCCAGATCAATACCCAGAAATACGATATTCATGATGATTCTCCTGGTGAGCGCATTTCGTACAGTTAACCGTAGCGGGAAGAGGTAGTCCATCCCATTAACTGGAAGTCCAGATACGGCGGCATGGAAGCTTCTGATATAAAAAATCAAGGATCTTGAGGGCGAGAACCGCCGTCTTAAACAGATGTTTACTGACCTGAGTCTGGAGAACCGGGCGCTGAAAGACGTTATCGAAAAAAGCTTTAAAACCAGCCTTTAAGCGTGAGTTGGTCACTCATCTGATCACGACATTCGGACTCAGTATCCGTCAGGCCTGCCGGAGTCTGAACCTGAGCAGAACGGTTTACCATTACCGTCCGGATACCACGCGTGATGAACCCGTTATTGCCGCCCTGCTGGTTGCGGCTGAGCGATACCCCACGATACGGCTTTCCGAAGTTTTTCCAGATTCTGTGACGGCAAGGATACTCGTGGAATAACAAAAGGCTCCACCGTATTTACTGTCTGCTGAAACTGAATTTTCGCCGTAAGGGCAAACAACGACAGCCGGTACACAATCCCTCACCACTGGCTACGCCAGAAGGGCCGAACCAGAGATGGGCTGTCGATTTTATGCATGATGCGCTGGCCTGTGGCCGTCGTTTTCGCACGTTCAATGTCGATGATGACTTTAATCGTGAGGCGTTATCGATTGAAATTGAGCTAAATCTGCCAGCTCTGCGAGTGGTCCGTCTACTTGACAGGATCGCGGCAAACCGCGGTTATCCGGTCATGCTGCGCATGGATAATGGTCCGGAATTTATCTCTCCGGCGCTGGCTGGATGGGCAAAGATACACGCAGTAAAACCGGAGTTCATCCAGCCGGGTAAGCCGACGCAGAACGCTTTCATTGAGCATTTTACAGGACATACCGTACAGAAATACTCGATTTTTATCTGTTCACAACGTTGAATGAAGTATGGGAAATTACGGAGAAATAGTTATCAGAATATAACTGTGAACACCCGCATGAATCACTGAACAATATGGCACCGAAGGAATACCTACTTCACCATTATTTGGCCGGGTTCTCAAAAAATGCATGGAACTAAAACGGGTCTATTTACATACCTCCCCACACACTATACATGCATGAATGAAGTTACTTTGATATGCAGATTCTGGATAAAAATCTAATAAACAACCATGTACCATCCACAATTATTACTAAAATAGTTAGGACCAACTCTGTACTTTGCTCTTTTTTGTCGTTGATATAATTCCCATTGTTACTTTTTAGTAACACAGCCAATACAAAGTAAAAACAACAAATAAAAATGCATTACACACATCATCAATCAAAACAAATTATTAACAATCTTACTGTAAAACTATACATTAAACATATTGAAATAAAATAAACAAATAAATAGAATGCGCCGGTTTTATTTTGAGTGTGTTTAATAAGATTTTACTGTGGATTTCACCCATGAAAAACTTTGTCATTACCTCATTAGCTTTTGCAATTTCTATTAATTGTTATGCGTCAAATGGAAATTATAATGCTGGTACTGGAAGCTCAGCAAATAGTGATTATTCTACAGCTATTGGTGCCTCATCATCTGCAACAGGAGTATTATCTTCAGCTATTGGCTCAAGCTCAAAAACTAATGGCGATTACAACACCGCTATTGGTGCATTATCTTCAGCGGAAGGAAACTCATCATCAGCTATTGGTGCCAATTCCAGCGTTGAAGGAAACAACTCCGTTGCAATAGGTTCATTCAGCAAAGTTACAGGGGACTCTGCTGTAGCGAATGGTGCAGCAAGTGAAGCCGCAGCGAACTCAACAAGTGTTGGCGCAGCATCAAAAGCGACCGGAGAAAATAGCGTAGCTTTTGGCTCATCTGCACAGGCAACAGCAGGTGATACATTAGCTATAGGCTCAGGTGCTATTTCAAACGCAGAAAACGCTATTTCTCTGGGTTCTCAAAGCGAAGCTACACATAACAACAGTGTGGCAATTGGTGGTGGTAGCACCACTGACAGAGAGTACAGCGTTTCTTTCGGCTCTGATAATACAAACCGGCAGTTAACTCACGTTGCCGCAGGTACTCAGGATACTGATGCTGTTAACGTGAAACAGCTGAAAGATTATACTGGCGGTGAAATAGAAAAAAACAATACTATAATTAATCAAAATATCACTAATGCCAAAAACGAGTCAATGGCATATACCGATCAGCAGGTTACAAAGAACAATGCTGTGATTAACCAGAACATCACTAATGCCAAAAATGAGTCAATGGCATATACCGATCAGCAGGTTACAAAGAACAATGCTGTGATTAACCAGAACATCACTAATGCCAAAAATGAATCAATGGCATATACCGATCAGCAGGTTACAAAGAACAATGCTGTGATTAACCAGAACATCACTAATGCCAAAAATGAATCAATGGCATATACTGATCAGGAAGTTACAAAAAATAATGCTGTGATTAATAAAAATATACAGACAGCAAAACAAGAATCTTTCTCATATACAGACTATAAGTTTAATCAGATTGAGGGCCAAATAAACTCAAAATTTAAACAATTAAACGATAAAATTGAAGCGAATGCCAAGAAAGCCAATGCTGGTATTGCTTCTGTTGCTGCAATGTCCAACATTCCATATGTAAATAATCAGACATTCAGTGCTGGGGTAGGTGTGGGTAACTATCGAAACGGAAGTGCTGTTGCTGTTGGTGCTCAATACAACATTAATGAAAACACCCACGTCAGGGTATCCTCATCGTGGAACAATACTGACGGAGCTGTCATTGGCGGTGGTATTGCTGTAGGCTGGTGATTTAACCATAATACAAAAAACAGGTTTTGAAATAAACGTCTGGCGGCACATATTGTAATAATATGTGCCGTACTTTTTATGAAACTGAAGAATGGTATGATCTATACCTTCAGGTAATACCAACGATTCAATCAAGGCATTGCAGCACATTCTTACCATTGATTATACTCAGCTGTTATAGAAGCATTACACTGCTACGTGCGATAGATGAGCACCATTCTCAGCCAACAGTCGCAAAAGTTCTTAAAAGAGCATGATTATAATTGATACCTTAAACAAATGTATCACCATTCCGCATAATCGTACCATTCACATTTAGAATGTCATCCGGCATAATCAATCTACCAATGAAGGAGATCGCTATGCGTAAATTTCGTTTCTTGGACTCAGCATTAGTCAGGTCTGCCGGAGTCTGAACCCGTGCAGAACAGTTTACTATTTTTGCCCCTGGTACCACGCGTTACGTGATCTTACCCAGCAATAGTGGACACGCGGCTAAGTGAG
>ULSO01085030.1_pt1 | contig 36795 bp, 36 predicted proteins | sample 1956701 | NCBI WGS metagenome assembly ULSO01 (sample SAMEA4835708, study PRJEB28245) | human gut metagenome | biome: gut microbiome; material: fecal sample | place: Denmark | collected 2008 | reverse complement strand
GCGACGTCGTCGCGGGCGCGTTTTTTTTATTTTGTTTCAGGCATGGGAGCAGGCAGAATGCTCGGCTTGTTCTCGTCGTCGGGTTTGGGCATGGGCGCGTTAGGCTTGCGCTTTTCGCCGTTCAGCCTAGGAATGAGCGCGGAGGGCGCACTCTGTTTTTCTTGCCCTTCGCGGGGCTGTGGTCTGGGGCGGTGCCATCCGTGATGATGCCCATCGCAGTCGCCCTTGCCGCAGTCGCCCTTGCCGCAGTCTCCGTCGGGGCGCCGGCAATCGTCCTGCCCGTCAGGGCATTGGCTATCGTCGCTTTCGTCCTGTATTGTCTGCACGGTCTGGGTTTCGCGCTGACGGTTGAGGTTCTGACCTCCGCCCGTCTGACCCGAACCGCATGCGCATAAAGGTGCGGCAAAAGCCGCCGTCAAACAAATTAAGGTTAAGATTTTGAGTTTCATATTAACAGTATGTAAAATCGCGCGCCCGTTATGCAAACGCTTGCACTTTTCTGAAAGATATGGTAAATTTATTCAGCCTGAATTAAAAGGTTCGCCTGAAAGTGAAGGGACAAAAAAATACAGACGCCAAAAATTTCAGACGTCTCGTTTTGTCGCTCTCTTTCGGATTGAAGGGGAGGTTTTTTATGTCTGAAAAAAGGCTTGCCGTAATATCTGTCATAATCGAAGACAGGGAACAAAGCCCTAAAATAAACGCCGTGCTTTCCGAATTCGGCGACTACGTGGTAGGCAGAATGGGCGTGCCCTATAAGGAGCGCGGAGTGTCCGTCATATGCATAATAATCGACGCGCCGAGCGAAATTATAAATACCGTAACGGGTAAAATAGGCATGATAAGCGGCGTTACGGCAAAGACATTGATGAGTAAAAATAATTTTTGAGGCGGAAGATACTTTTCTGACGCCGAAAAGGAGAAATAATGAAAAAAATAATTAAATTTCTTGTGTCTGCGGTATGCGCGGCTGTAACCGCCGTCAGTTTTTCCGCCTGCGCTGGCGGAGAAACCTCGCCCGAAAAAGTCAGCCTTTTAGGCATTGACGCGGCTTCTGTCGGCGTTTTGCCCGATGTTGACTATTACGTCGCCGCCGAACCCGCGGCAACCGCGCGCGCAACCGCCGTTGGGCTTAAATTCTCAGGCGACCTTCAGCAGCTTTACGGCGAGGAGGGCGGCTATCCCCAGGCGGTAATAGTCGCTAAAAACGAGCTTGTGGAAAGCAACCCTGCATTCCTTTCGGCGTTCCTCGAAGAAGTGGAGGCAAACGAAGAATGGCTAAAAACGGCTTCGGCGCAGACTGTCATAGATTCCGTCGCGTCTCACCTGCCCGAAGGCACGACGCCCACATTCAACGCAAAAAATCTCACCTCGCAGGTAATTGCTAACTGCGGCATACATCTCGTTTATGCGGCGAACGATAAAGAGCGCGTAACAAATTTCCTTGATGAAATGGCGGAAGTAGAGCCTTCCATGGTGGGAGAGGTATCGGAAAGTTTCTTCTGCACGAGCCTCGGCACGGCGTCAACCTCTTCGACGGTATCGGTATATGCTCCCGACGGAGCGCCCGCGCTCGCGCTGGCAAAGCTGATGGCGGAAGAAAATACTTTCTCGCAGACTGCCCTCACTTATAACATAGTTGCGGCAGATACCATCGGCGCGCGTGTCAGCGGCGAAAATCCCGCGGCGGATATATGCATTCTGCCCGTAAATGCCGCAAGCAAACTGCTCGGCAGCGGACAAAAATATAAAATGCTCGGCACTGTTACTAACGGCAACCTCTATATCCTTTCCAAGGACGGCGAGCATTTAACGGCTGAAAATCTCTCCGTTCTCAAAGGAAAGACGGTGGGCGTCATTAATCTTGCAAACGTTCCCGGGCTTACGCTCAAAATCGTGCTCAATAAATACGATATACCCTACGAAACAGTAAGCTGAAAGTGAAGACTTTAAGAAAAATTGCAAAAACAAACGCCGTATGGGCGGTCGTCGCGGCGGGCATTCTTATACTGATATGGCACATAGCCTGCGTCGCCGTCGGCAACGAATATATAATACCTTCGATAGGCGATACTCTTTTTCAGTTTTTTGCCCTGTTCGGCGACGGAAAATTTTATTCCGCGCTCGGCAACACTTTGCTGCGCACGCTCGCGTCATTTGCGGTATCGTTCGCCCTCGCGGCGGTTTTTGCCGCCGTTTCGGCGGTATGCAGACAATTCAGGGCGACTTTTGCGTGCATTATCTCCGTCGTGAGAACGCTCCCCACCATGGCGATAACCTTAATTCTGCTCATATGGACGAGCCCGCGCGTTGCCCCGTCGGTTGTAACCGCGCTTGTTATTTTTCCTATGGTCTATTCGCAGTTCATGGCGGCGGCAGACGGGGTGGACGGCAACCTGATAGAAATGGCAAAGGTCTATCGCGTAAGCACAAAGGACAGACTGACAAAAATAATTCTGCCCGCAGTCGCCCCCGAAGTGGTCGCGCAGGTCGGCGCGGGGCTTTCGCTGGGGCTGAAAGTCATGGTCTCTGCCGAGGTGCTTTCATATACTCTCGGCAGTCTCGGCGGAATGATGCAGCAGGCGCGGCTCTTTGCCGAAATGCCTCTCTTTGCGGCGCTCACACTGATGTGCATATTGATTGGGCTTATCCTCGAACTGCTGTCGGCGCTTTTAAGGCGCTACATCGGCAGATGGATGGTAAAGGAGGGGAGCGATGCGCATTGAAAACTTAAAAAAAAGTTACAGAGACGCGATTGTTTTCGAACATTTCAACCTCGAAATCGAAGACGGCAAGGTAACCTGCATTCTCGGCGGAAGCGGAGCGGGCAAAACGACCCTTCTTAACGTAATTGCGGGTCTTACGAGCTATGAGGGCGCGGTCGATAAGGTAAGATGTTCCTATATTTTTCAGGAACCGCGCCTCGTGCCCAATCTTACCGTAAGAAAAAATTTAAAACTCATCTGCAACGACGATGAAAAAATAAATGCCGTGCTCGCAAGGGTGGGACTTGCAGAAAAAGCTGAAAGTTATCCCGTCGCACTGTCGGGCGGTCAGGCGCAGAGGGTGGCAATAGCCAGAGCCTTTTTATATGAAAGCGATGTCGTTCTCATGGACGAACCCTTTTCGTCGCTCGATTTAAAGCTCAAAAAGGATATGATGCAGGCGTTCTGCGAAGTTCGTTCGGCGAGCGGCAGAACGGCGGTGTTTGTAACTCACGACGCGGACGAAGCACTTTTTCTCGCCGACAGAATAATAGTCATTTCGGACGGGAAGATTATATTCGACAAACCGAACAACGCTTTGTCATCGTTCGGCGGCAATTCTCCTTTAAGGGAGGAGCTCATCGCCGCGCTTACAACATGAATTAAAAGATAATCGGCGGTTTTTGTGTTTTTGTTGCATAAAGCTCCGCGCGCACGCCTTGCAAAAGGCGTGCGCGCGGAGATATTTTATTTTGTCAATCGTTTCATGGCGATTTTATCAAAATTTTGTCGGCTAATTTGTAAAAAATCGCGCTCAAACATTTTTATTTTTGCTATATATTGTGTTATAATCTTAATGTAAATTACAAATGTAGTGTCATAAAACCACAAAGGTGAAACCCGAGCGGTAAGCCAGCACGAAGAACCATATGTTCAGCGCGCCTATTACGGGCATGAGTATCATGAACAGCATGTTTTTCAGCTTGAACCTGGTTATGAACATGGCGACATAAATGCCGATTGCTCCGCCCAGCAGCGCGGAAAGTATAAGTTTTCCGTCGCCGCTGTTTAATTTGCTCTCGTCGCTTAAATATTCGTTTTTCTGCCAGATGAGCAGCATTACCGAATAAAAATTGATAGCGAGTATATATACCGTAAAAATGATATACACCAACACCATACTTTAAGTATGCCACGTATTTTACGATTGATACAGGAGATTGATTATGCCTAAAGTAGCAATTTTAATGGGGTCAAAGTCGGATTTCCCCGTAGTAAAACCTGCGGTAACCGCGCTTTCAAATTTTGGTATCGAGACCGAAGTGCGCGTAATTTCCGCGCACAGAACGCCCGAGGAAGCGCATTCATTCGCTTCTGACGCTAAAAAGAACGGGGTGGAAGTAATAATATGTGCTGCGGGCAAAGCCGCTCATCTCGGCGGGGTCATTGCAGCTTATACAACCCTGCCCGTTATCGGTCTGCCCGTCAAAACTGACATGATGGGCGGTCTCGACAGCCTGCTTTCCATCGTTCAGATGCCTTCGGGCATTCCCGTAGCCACGGTCGGCGTCAACGGCGGCGAAAACGCGGGGCTTCTTGCCGCGCAGATTTTAGGCGTAAAATACCCTGAAATAGCCGAAAAACTTACGGAATACAAGCGAAAAATGCGCCAGAAAATAAATGAGGACGATTGCGCCCTTCAACAGGAACTTAAAAATCTTTGATAATCTTATATACCCGCAGTGCACCTGCGGGTAATTAATTTTAAATAATAATCTTAAGGAGATGCCAGATAAATATGGAAAAGAAGGAACAGCTTTACGAAGGAAAGGCAAAAAAGGTTTATGCAACCGATAACCCCGACTACGTAATAGTATCTTACAAGGACGACGCTACTGCGTTCAACGGACTTAAAAAGGGAACTATTTCGGGCAAAGGCGTCATCAACAACAAAATGAGCAACATGTTGATGTCCATGCTTGAAAAGAAGGGTATTCCCACGCACTTCGTCGAGCAGATTGACGACAGAAACACCGTCGTAAAGAAGGTTCAGATCGTTCCCCTCGAAGTTATAATAAGGAATGTTGCCGCAGGCAGCTTCTCCAAAAAGTACGGCGTTGCCGAAGGAACTTTGCTTTCGGCTCCCACGATAGAGTTCTCATACAAGAACGACGAACTCGGCGATCCTCTGCTCAACAGCTATCACGCTCTCGCACTCAACCTTGCCACCAAGGAAGAAATCGAGACAATAAAGAACATGGCTTTCGCAGTAAACGACGCACTCAAAGCCTTCTTCAAGCAGCTCAATATCGACCTTATCGACTTCAAGCTCGAATTCGGCAGATTTAAGGGTCAGATAATCCTTGCCGATGAAATTTCCCCCGATACCTGTCGCTTCTGGGAAGCAGGCACGTGGGACACGACAAAACACACCAGCCTCGATAAGGACAGGTTCCGCCGCGACCTCGGCGGAGTTGAAGACGCTTACAACGAAGTCTTCAAGCGCCTTACCGGAGAATAATTTTAAATGGTATGCGATATGTACCATTGGCATAGTCAACAACGCCGAAGAGATAACGCGCAAAGTGTTCTCTCGGCGATACATCGGTAATTTCTCGCGTTCGTCCTAAGATTTGGACTTTATTGTCCGCCCTTGGCGGCACTTGAAGGCGAGAATGCTATTTAATATATAAAAGAATATAATTGCGCCCGTATCGGACAAGGTAGGGCAATGCGTAAATATGTATGCGATAAGTTAAAGTGCTAATTTCTTTAATTGCGTCGCTCGGAGGGCTTATCCGAGCTATCGGCACAGAGCCTTGCAGCTTTTGCGCGTATTGTTGGACGGGTAAGGAATAATTTTTCGTTTCAGGAGAATTTATGGACGAAATTCAGAGTGAAATTCATGAGGAGTGCGGCGTATTCGGCGTATATTCTCAGGAAAACAGAAATGTGGCGTACACATGTTATTACGGTCTTTATGCTTTGCAGCACCGCGGACAGGAGAGCGCGGGCATAGCCGTATCTTACGCCGACAAAATCACTTATTACAAAGGAATGGGGCTCGTGCCCGATATTTTCTCGGGCGGCAACCTCGACAAACTTCCCGAAGGCGACATAGCCATAGGGCACGTTCGTTATTCCACGACGGGCGCCAGCCAGCTTCTCAACGCGCAGCCTGTAGTTTTTACGGGCAAGTGCGGCAAGATGGCGCTCGCGCACAACGGCAACCTCACAAACACCAGACAGCTCCGCGACGAAATGATAAAAAACAACGCCGTTTTCCAGACGACTATCGATTCCGAAGTAATGGCGGTCGTGATAAACAGTCTTTCGGAAGGAGATATTTTAGAGGGCGTAAAAAAGGCGTGCCCGAAGTTCAAGGGCTCGTATGCGCTCGTCATCATGACGACGGATAAACTCATAGCCGTGCGCGACCCTTACGGCATAAGACCGCTCTGCATAGGCACGGCGGTTGACGACTACATAGTTGCCAGCGAAACGTGCGCGCTCGACGCGGTAGGCGCGAATTTCCTGCGCGACGTAAAGCCTGGCGAAATAGTCGTCATAGACAGCGCCGGCGTTCATTCTTATATGATGGAAAACCTGCCCGAAAAGAGCAGTATGTGCATATTCGAATACGTTTATTTCGCGCGCCACGACTCCATACTCGACGGTTGCAGCGTATATGAGGCGAGAAAGGAGGCGGGCAAACTTCTCGCCCGTTACTACCCCGTAGAAGCCGACCTCGTATCGGGCGTTCCCGATTCCGCCAACGTGGCGGCGCGCGGATATGCCGAAGAGAGCGGCATACCTTTCGTCGAGGCGCTCGCCAAGAACAGATACGTCGGCAGAACCTTCATTCAGCCCGACCAGAGGCAGAGGGAAAACAGCCTCAACGTCAAGATGAACGCGCTGCGTGCAAATATACGCGACAAACGCGTAATTATCATAGACGACTCCATAGTGCGCGGCACAACCATGCGCAAAATAATTAAAATGCTGCGCGACGCGGGCGCGGCGGAAGTTCATATCCGCATATGCTCGCCCATAATCAAGCATCCCTGCCACCTCGGCATTGATATACAGACGTACGGTCAGCTCATAGGCGCATATAAAAACGAAGATCAGATATGCGAAAGTCTCGGCGCGGACAGCGTCAGATATCTTACGGTAGATCAGCTGGTTGAAACCTGCAAAACGGCAAAGGTAGGGTTCTGCCTCGGCTGTTTCACAGGTCAGTATCCTTATCCGCTCGACGGTTATGAGGCGGACAAACTCAAACTCGAATAAATTACAGGAGAAAATATTATGGCAATATCGTATAAAGACAGCGGCGTAGACGTAGAAAGGGGCTATGAAGCCGTAAAACTTATGCGCGACCACGTCAAATCGACGTATAACGAAAACGTTCTCGGCGACATAGGTTCGTTCGGCGGATTTTTCAGCATGCCCAAGGGCTATAAGGAACCCGTTCTCGTTTCGGGCACGGACGGAGTGGGCACAAAGCTCAAGTACGCATTCCTTTCGGGCAGGCACGATACTATCGGTATCGACGCCGTGGCTATGTGCGTCAACGACATAGTCTGCCAGGGCGCAAAACCTCTCTTTTTCCTCGATTATTTCGCTACGGGCAAACTTTCTCCCGAAGTCGTAGCAACCGTCGTTTCTGGCGTTGCCGAAGGCTGCCGCCAGTGCGGCGCGGCTTTAATCGGCGGCGAAACGGCAGAAATGCCCGGTTTTTACGCTGACGGCGAGTACGACATTGCAGGTTTTGCCGTAGGCGTCGTAGATAAGAAAAAAGTCATCAACGGCAAAAAGATAAAGTCGGGCGACGTGCTCATAGGCATCAAATCGAGCGGCGTTCACTCTAACGGCTATTCTCTCGTCCGCAAGCTCTGGGGCGAGAATTTGGAAGAGCTCGAAAAGTACGACGAGCGCCTCGGCGCAAAGCCCATCGATGTTCTCCTTACTCCGACAAGAATTTACGTGAATTCCATACTTGCACTCATTGAAAAGGTCAAAGTCAAGGGCATAGCTCATATAACGGGCGGCGGCTTTATCGAAAATATTCCACGCATTTTTCCCGAGGGAATTGGTTGCAGAATTAACACAAAGTCTTACGAAGTGCCCGCAATATTCTCAATTATGCAGAAGAAAGCGGGAATTAAGAAGGAGCAGGCATACAACACCTTCAATATGGGCATAGGCATGGTCGTCTGCGTCGCAAAAAAGGACGCCGAGGCGGCAATGGAACAGCTCCGCTCGACGGGCGAGGAGTGCTGCATAATAGGTAAGACCTGCAAGGGCAGCGGGGTGAAACTGGTTTGATGAAGCGCATAGCGGTATTCGCCAGCGGCGGCGGAACCGATTTTCAGTCTATAATTGACGCAAACGAAAAGAAGCCTTTCTGCGAGATTGCCTGTCTCATAGCCTCCAAGGAGGGTATAGGCGCCATCGAGCGCGCGAAAAAGCACGGCATTCCTTCGGAAGTTTTTGCAAAAAAAGATTATCCCGACCTCGAGGAACTTTATAAAAAACTCGAATTCACGCTCAATATGCGGGGAGTTGATTATATAGTCCTCGCGGGCTGGCTTAAAATCATACCTCTGAGCTTTATAAAGTCGTTCGAGGACAGAATAATAAACATTCATCCCTCATTGATACCGTCATTCTGCGGAAGCGGCTATTACGGGTTGAAAGTTCATCAGGCTGTCATAGATTACGGCGCGAAAATTTCGGGCTGCACGGTGCATTTCGTCAACGAAGTGCCCGACGGCGGCGCAATAATCGCGCAGAGGGCGGTGGAAGTTAAAGATGGCGACAGCGCGGAAAGCCTGCAGGCGAGAATTCTCGAAGTTGAGCACCAACTTCTTCCCTGGTGCGTAAAAAAGCTCTGCGAAGGTAAAATAAAAAAGACTGGTCGCTTTGTTTCAGTCAGTGACTGAAAACAGATATTTTAAGGGGAGAATATGAAGACAAACAGGGTTACAGACGTGATTTTCGCGCTCGCTGTTTTTGCGGCGTTTATCACGTGTTTTGCGCTCATATATACAGCAGTTGAGTTGCTCAATTATACTACTTTTTATGAAATTGAAACAATTGAAACAGAAGAATTGGTACAGGAAGTAAATCTTGACGGATATTTTGAGTTGCAGTATCCTGTCGCAATATGTATTCTTACGGGTGGAATTGCGGGAACTGCAGGCGCTGTATCTGCAGTTATAGGTTATTCCGTTAAAAACAAAGTAGCTAAATGCGTTTTGTGCGGCGTTTCTTTTATTGCATTCATTGCATTTATAATTTTGTTTGTTGTTACGGATAGCATTTGGCTTGGAACTTATGGCGACAGGCTGAACCATGAAAGAATTTGGTATATATGGTTGAGTAGCGGAAAAAAACCTATTTTGCTTTCCGGTACCACCAATCAGCAATATTTCACATTGTATTCGCTTGCAATGTCGTCGCTCGTAGCGCCGCTCGCAATGTTCTTTGTAATAGTATGCATTCTCGGTTACGCTCTTTTCTGCACGTTTTATAAGAAAAAAGACAAAGCCGAACAGGTTGCAGAGAGCGGAAAAGCCGAAGAGGGCGAAAGTCAGAATACCGAAAATTTATAAAATTTATTTACTTGAAAATAAAAGGAGTTTATCAGCATGGAAATGAAGAAGAGAGCACTTGTCAGCGTTTCGGACAAAGCTGGCATAGTAGATTTCTGCAAGGGACTTGCAGAATGCGGTTTTGAAATTATCTCCACGGGCGGCACGGCAAAGGCGCTCAAAGAGGCGGGGCTTAAAGTTATCGGCATATCCGAGATAACGGGCTTCCCCGAGTGCCTCGACGGCAGAGTAAAAACTCTTCACCCCAACGTACACGCGGGGCTTCTCGCCATGCGCTCCAATCCCGAGCATATGAAACAGCTCGAAGAGCTCAACATAAACACAATCGACGTAGTCTGCGTAAACCTTTATCCCTTCAAAGCAACGCTTGCAAAGGGTGCGGACTTTGCTGAATGCGTCGAAAATATCGATATCGGCGGTCCCACAATGATAAGGGCAGCCGCAAAGAACTATCAGGACGTGGCAGTTATAGTAGATCCCAAGGACTACGATAAAGTTCTTTCCGAACTGCGCGCGGGCGGAGTAACGCTCGAAACCAAGAAATATCTTCAATACAAGGTATTTGCGCATACGGCAGTTTACGACAGCCTTATTTCCAACTACCTTGCAAGCCAGCTCGGCATAACCTTCCCCGACAGCGTAACTTTCGCATACGAAAAGGCACAGGATATGCGCTACGGCGAAAATCCCCAGCAGCAGGCGGTATTCTATAACGAAGAATTCATCCGTCCCGGTTCGCTTTCCTCGGCTAAACAGCTCTGGGGCAAGGAACTTTCATATAATAATATCAACGACGCCAACGGCGCCCTCGAACTTTTAAAAGAGTTCGGCTCGACCCCCGCAGTCGTCGCGTGCAAGCACGCAAATCCATGCGGCGTAGGCACGGGAGAAAGCATTCACGAAGCATATCTTCGCGCGTACAATTCCGACCCCGTGTCCGTTTTCGGCGGCATTTTGGCTATAAACGGCGAAGTTGACGCCGCTACGGCAACCGAAATCAACAAAATTTTCATAGAAATCGTAATGGCTCCTTCCTATTCCAAGGAAGCGCTTGAAATTCTCGAAGGCAAGAAAAATATCCGCCTTCTTCAAATAGAAAACATCTCCGCTCCCAGAGCGAAAGACGCATACGACATGAAAAAAGTCTATGGTGGTCTGCTCGTTCAGCAGTACGATAACACCCTCATTCACAACGAGGACGAAAGCCTTTTCTCCAAAAAGGCGACTGTTGAAGAAAAAGTACTCACTTCGGGCAAGACGAGAACAGTTTACGGGCTCGGCGTAGTTACCGACCGCGCTCCCACGGCCGACGAGATTGAGGCATTGAAATTTGCCTGGAAGGTCGTAAAGCACACAAAATCCAACGCCATTGTCATAGGTAAGCAGGGCAGAACTACGGGTATCGGCATGGGTCAGACCAACCGTATCTGGGCGGCGCAGCAGGCTATTTCTCACGCAGGCGAAGAGGCAAAGGGATCTGTTATGGCATCCGATGCGTTCTTCCCCTTCCCCGATTGCGTGGAAGAGTGCGTAAAGGCGGGCATCACCGCAATCATTCAGCCGGGCGGCTCCATTCAGGACAAAGCCTCGGTAGAGGCTTGTAATGCTGCGGGCATTGCCATGGTTTTTGTAGGCGACAGACATTTCAAACACTGATAAATTTTATTTTGGAAGGATAAATGAACGTACTCGTTATTGGCAACGGCGGCAGAGAGCATGCAATTTTGCTCGCTTTGAAAAAGAGCCGCAGGGTTGATAAATTATACTGCATGAAGGGCAACGCGGGCACGGCGCAGATAGCTGAAAACGTCGACGTCGATTATATGGACGCCGAGGCGGTAAAAGCGTTCGCGCTTGCAAATCCCCAGATAGATTACTATGTCGTCGCTCCCGACGACCCCCTCGCCGCAGGTCTTGTGGACGAGCTGGAAGCTATAGGCAAACGCTGTTTCGGACCGCGAAAAAATGCTGCCGTCATAGAAGCCAGTAAGGCTTTCGCCAAAGACCTGATGAAAAAATACGGCATCCCCACGGCGGAGAGCGCAACATTTTCCAACTACGGCGACGCGCTTGAATATATCCGTTCAAAGGGCGCGCCCATTGTGCTTAAAGCCGACGGACTTGCCCTCGGTAAGGGCGTCCTTATTTGTAAGACGCTTAAAGAGGCGGAAGAAGGGCTTAAAGAGATAATGCTCGACAAGGCTTTCGGGCGCGCGGGCGAAAAAATAGTCATCGAAGAGTGTATGCAGGGACTTAAATACACCCCGGGCGAGGAGGTTTCCGTCCTCGCGTTCACCGACGGAAAGACCATCGTTCCCATGATCACATCGTGCGACCACAAGCGCGCGGGCGACGGCGATACCGGGCTCAACACGGGCGGAATGGGGACGTTCTCGCCCTGCCCTTTCTGGACAAAAGAGATAGCCGACGAAGTTTACAATAAAATAATGCTCCCGACGATGAACGCAATGAATGCCGAGGGCAGAACATTCAAAGGCTGCCTGTATTTCGGACTTATGCGCACAGACAAGGGCATGAGAGTGGTCGAGTACAACGCGCGCTTCGGCGACCCCGAAACGCAGGTCGTTCTGCCCATGCTAAAAACCGATTTGATGGATATTTTCGAAGCTGTTACCGACGGAAGACTTTCTGACGTCAAAATCGAATGGGAGGACGGCGCATGCGTTTGCGTAGTGCTCGCGAGCGGCGGCTATCCTCTGCATTATGCCAAGGGCAAGGAAATTACGATAGGCGATATCGGCGACTGTGTCCTCGTTCACGCGGGCACGGCGGTCAAAGACGGTAAGCTCGTTACAAACGGCGGCAGAGTTTTGGACGTCGTTGCAAAGGGTGCAGACGTGGAAGAAGCGAGAAAAAAGGCTTACGCCGCAGTTTCCAATATCAGTTGGGAAGGCATGCAGTACCGCAAGGATATAGGCATCAAGTACCGCGAAGGTTAAATTATGATATACAGAATTTTTGTTGAAAAAAAGGACAATTTACAGGCGAAAAAGGTCGCCGAGGACGTAAAAAACCTCCTCAAAATTAATGTTGAAGACGTGCGCCAGCTCATACGCTACGACGTTGAAAATATCAGCCGCGAGGAATTCGAAGCGGCAGTTCCCTGCGTCTTTTCCGAGCCTCCCGTAGATAACGTTTACCTCGAAGAGGTAAAATTCCCCGCAGATTACAGCGTGTTTGCCATTGCATACCTCACGGGTCAGTACGACCAGCGAGCAGACAGCGCGGCGCAGTGCGTTCAGCTTCTCACGCAGAAGGAGCGCCCTTTGATCAAGTGTGCAAACGTCTATGCAGTCAAGGGCGTAAACGAAGAGCAGCTTTCCAAAATCAAAAAGCACCTCATAAACCCCGTCGAAAGCGAGGAAGTCTCCCTCGAAAAACCTTCATCTCTCGCACACGTTGCCGTGCGCGCAGAGGACGTAAAGGAAGTGGAAGGCTTTACCGATATGGACGACGAGGCCATTGCGGCATATCACGCAAAGATGGGACTGGCAATGACGGTTGCCGACCTTATTTTCGTCCGCGACTATTTTAAGGGCGAAAAGCGCAACCCGACTGAAACCGAAATAAGGGTTATTGATACTTACTGGTCCGACCATTGCCGTCATACCACGTTCGCGACGGAAATAAGCGACATAACCGTCCATTCGGACAACCCCCATATAAACGCCGCGCTTTCGCTCTATCGCAACCTGTTTGCGGAAATGTACGCAAACAGACCCGACAAATATCCCTGCCTTATGGATATAGCGACCATCGCGGTCAAAAAGCTCAAAAAGGAAGGGCTTTTGAACAACCTCGACGAATCTGACGAAATCAACGCCTGCTCGATAAAGATCGATGCCGTGCTCGACGGCAAAAAGCAGAGCTATACTGTCATGTTCAAGAACGAAACGCATAACCACCCCACCGAAATAGAACCTTTCGGCGGAGCGGCAACCTGCCTCGGCGGCGCAATACGCGACCCTCTTTCGGGCAGAACTTACGTCATTCAGTCTATGCGCGTAACGGGCTGCGCAGACCCCACCGAAAGTCTGGATGCAACCTTAAAGGGCAAACTTCCCCAGAGAGTTATAACAAAGACGGCTGCGGCAGGTTTCTCGTCCTACGGCAACCAGATAGGTCTCGCGACAGGTCAGGTAGATGAAGTTTACCACAGCGGCTATAAGGCTAAGAGGCTTGAAACGGGCTATGTTGTCGGCGGCGCGGTTTCGGATATGATTTACCGCGCAAAGCCCTGCAAGGGTGATGTAATTATCCTTCTCGGCGGCGAAACGGGCAGAGACGGCTGCGGCGGCGCTACGGGTTCATCCAAGGCGCACGACGAAAAGTCCGTTCAGACCTGCGGAGCGGAAGTGCAGAAGGGTAACGCGCTCACCGAGCGCAAACTTCAGCGCCTTTTCCTCAACAAGGAAGTAACGCGCAAAATCAAAAAGTGTAACGACTTCGGCGCAGGCGGCGTATCCGTCGCCATTGGCGAACTCGCCGACGGACTTGTAATAGAACTTGACAAAGTTCCCAAAAAGTACGAAGGTCTTTCGGGTACGGAGCTTGCAATTTCCGAATCGCAGGAAAGAATGGCGGTAGTCGTCGATGCTTCCGACGTAGAGGAGTTCATTGCTCTCGCCGCGCAGGAAAATCTTTCGGCAACGCCCGTCGCAACCGTTACCGACGACAGAAGAATGAAAATGTACCACCGCGGCAAGGTCATAGTGGATATTTCGAGGGACTTCCTCGATACCAACGGCGTAAAGCAGATAACTTCCGCGGAGATTAACGATAATGTAACCGACTTTTTCGCAGTTCCAGAAGTTGCAGATTTTTCCAAAGCGCTTTCAGACACGCTCTCGCGGCTTAACGTCTGCTCCAAGAAGGGGCTTTGCGAAATGTTTGACTCTACCATCGGCGCGCGTTCGGTGTATATGCCTTTCGGCGGAAAATATCAGCTCACTCCCGTAATTGCGATGGCGGCAAAGGTAGTCGGCGGCGAAACGGACGACTGCACGGTTTCCGCATACGGTTACAGCCCCGACCTCATGTCGTCCTCGCCTTTCACGGGCGCAATTTACTCTATCGTAACCTCGGTTGCAAAGGTCGTTGCGGCAGGTGCGGACTATAAGGATATCCGCCTTACTTTACAGGAATTCTTTATGCGCTTGCGCGACGATAAAAAGAGATGGGGTGTTCCGCTTTCGGCACTCCTCGGCGCGCTGTATGCGCAGATTAATTTAGGACTGGGCGCAATCGGCGGCAAGGACTCGATGAGCGGCACTTTCGAGCACATCGACGTTCCGCCCACGCTCATATCTTTTGCTCTCGCACCCGCAAAGGCTTCCGCGCTCATCACAAACGTTCTCGAAAAGAAGGGCGTAAAGCTCTATCTTCTTCCCATGAAGAAGGATGAAAGTTTCGTGCCCGACTTTGAATATCTCAAAAAACTTTATACGGCGGTGCATGCCAACATCAAGTGCGGCAACATCGACTTTGCAACCGTGGTCGAAAACGGCGGCGCCGTTTCAGCGGTGGTAAAGAGCTGTCTCGGCAACGGTCTGGGCTTCGATTTCGACTGCGACGCAGCTCACCTTTTTGCAGAGCGCTACGGCGATATAATAGTTGCGTGCGACGATATAAAGACGCTCGGCGATATTGATTATGTCTGCCTCGGTCAGACGACGGAGAGCGGCTTTACCTGCTCGGGACAGAAGGTCAACGAGGCTCGCGCACTCAATTCCTACATTTCCAAGCTCGAAGGCGTGTTCCCCAGCGTAGCGCCCGCAGAGGGCATCGTGCCCGACTGTTCATATACGGGCGGTGCAAAATATACAAATATTGCCACAAAACTCGCCCGTCCCCGCGTGTTCATTCCCGCATTCCCCGGAACTAACTGCGAGCTCGACACGGCAAGGGCTTTCCGTCTGGCAGGCGCAGAGCCCGAAATACTCGTCATCAAAAACCGCACTCCCGCGGATATCGAGGAGAGCGTTCAGGCTATAATAAAGGCTGTCGACAGGGCAAATATTATTGCATTCCCCGGCGGTTTCTCGGGCGGCGACGAACCGGACGGCTCGGGCAAGTTCATTGCAACTACATTCAAGAACCCCGCAATAGCGGAGAGGGTTATGAAACTTCTCGACAGCCGCGACGGACTTATCCTCGGCATATGCAACGGTTTCCAGGCGCTCATAAAGCTCGGGCTTGTGCCTTACGGCAAGGTCAGCCCGCTCACCGAACAGTCGCCCACGCTCACCTACAACAACATATCCCGCCATGTTTCTACCATGGTGGGAATAAGGGTTGCGTCCAACCTCAGCCCCTGGCTGTCGGCTTGCAAGGTCGGCGAAGTTTATACCGTTCCCGTATCTCACGGCGAAGGCAAGATTGTCGCAAATGCGGCGGAGCTTGAAAAAATGCGCGCAGGCGGTCAGATTGCAACGCAGTACGTCGATCTCGACGGCACTCCCACGATGGTCAGCCCCTATAACCCCAACGGCAGCACGTGGGCGATTGAGGGCATAACCTCGCCCGACGGCAGGGTGTTCGGCAAGATGGGACATTCCGAGCGCATAGGCGAAAACCTCTACAAAAACGTCCGCGGAAATTACGATATGAAGATTTTCGAAAGCGGCGTAAGATATTTCAGATAAGTTTTTGAAAATGCGGGCATAAACGGCGTTTATGCCCGCATTTTCGGTTAAAATTCTTTACAAATACAATATTTAGTGGTATAATAAGAGAAAACGCGAAAAGGTAAAATTATGAAGTGTTTATACTGCGGTTGCGAAGACAGCAAAGTTATCGACAGTCGTTCTGCCGACGAGGGAAGGACAATCCGTCGCAGAAGGGAGTGCGTAAGGTGCGGCAAACGTTTCACGACGTACGAAACCATTGAAGATACCCCCGTGCTCGTCGTCAAGGCAAACGGAACGAGGCAGGCGTTCGACGCGGGCAAGATAAAAAACGGCATCGTCAAGGCTTGCGAAAAGCGTCCCGTTTCGATGAGTAAAATCGATGAAATGGTCGATAATATCACAAAGCGCGTATATAACTCCATGGAGCAGGAGATATCTTCAAAAGTTATCGGCGAAATGGTAATGGAAGAGCTCAAAGCGCTGGACGAAGTGGCATATGTCAGATATGCGAGCGTTTACAGGTCGTTCACCGACATTTCTTCGTTTATGGCAGAGCTTCAGAAGATGATGGAAAACAAAAAATAAAAATTTTTTCAAAGGCAGTGCAAACTGCCTTATAATTTATTTAAATGAACGGTAAAACAAGGTGCGTTTCGGTCGGCGGAGTGCTCGTCGGCGGAGGCGAAAGCGTAAAAATTCAATCGATGTGCACGACCAAGACGTCGGATGTTTCCGCAACGGTCGCGCAGATAAAATCGCTCGAAAATGCGGGCTGCGACATAATCAGGGTTTCCGTCCTCGACGAAAGCGACGCAAAAGCTATCAAAAGCATAAAGGAAGCAATTAAAATTCCTCTCGTCGCGGACATTCATTTTTCATACAAACTCGCCATTGCCGCCATAGAAAACGGTTGCGACAAAGTCAGAATAAACCCCGGCAATATCGGCGACGAAAGCGCTGTCAAGGCGGTTGCCGACTGCATAAAAGCGCACAAAATCTGCGTGCGCGTAGGCGCGAATACGGGCAGCGTGGAAAAGGAATTTCTCGCAAAATACGGCAAAAACGAATATTCTCTCGTCGAAAGCGCGCTTAAAAACGTTTCAATTCTCGAAAAAGAGGGCGTAAACGACATAGTGATTTCTGTAAAAGCCTCGTCCGTGCCCCTTACGGTAAAGGCATACAGACTGCTTTCTTCCCGCTGCGATTATCCCCTGCACATAGGCGTAACCGAGGCGGGTACGGAGGAAATGGCGGTTGTCAAATCTTCGGTCGCCCTCGGCTCACTGCTCCTCGACGGAATAGGCGATACCATGCGCGTATCGATTACGGGCGATCCCGTAAGGGAAGTCGTCGCCGCGCGTAGAATTCTTCGCGCCGTCGGGCTGGATAACAACTTTGTCGATGTTATTTCCTGCCCCACGTGCGGCAGGTGCATGTGGAATTCAATGGAGCTCGCTCAAAAGGTTACCGAGCGCGTAGAGCACATAAGAAAGCCTTTGAAAGTCGCCGTCATGGGCTGTGTGGTAAACGGTCCGGGCGAAGCGAAAGATTGCGATATAGGCATTGCGGGCGCGCAGGATTACTGCGTCATATTCAGAAACGGACAAATAACAAAAAAAATTCCGTCCGCGCAGGCAGAAGAGGTTTTCCTCGCGGAGATAGAAGAGTTAATTAATGACTGAATTTATCGAAAAAATACACACAATACCGTCTTTCGGCTCTGCCGTTCTATCGTCAGTCAGCCTCGAAAGAGCGGGACATAAAGTAAACGTCAGCCTGATTACGGATACGGCGTATTCGGCAGAGGACGAAAAACAGGCGAACAGCATAGTCCGCCAGTTCGTGCCAGAAGAGTTCGAGTGCAATCTTACCATATCCAAACTCACGCCCGACGAAGGCATGGTTGCGCGCAGAATAATGCAGGTTCTGGAACATTCAAACAAGGCTCTCGCCTGCCTCGTCTCGCAGGACGACATAAGCGTTACAAAGACGCAGTCGGGCTTCGATTTCACCGTTTCGGTAATTGCTAACACCGTCGTTTCGGAGGGCGTTGCGGAAAAAATTATTTCGGAGCTCAAAAAGAGCTTCTGCGGCGATTTCACGGGCAGGTGCATAAAGAGCGACAAAAAAATAGAGAGTATCGAAGTGGAAGAGGAAAAGGAAAACGTCGAATACGTCATTCCCGTGCGCACTTTTAAGATAAGAGATTTTACCCGCCTCGAAGGCGAAAGCGCGCAGGAAGACGCGGTTTATATGAGCGACGTCAACTACGAAAGCGAAAACGTAGTCGTCTGCGGAGTTATCGAGGCGATAGAGGAGAGGACTTATACCCGCAAATCCGACGGCAAAGAAAAGACTTATTTTGCCCTCACTCTATCGGACGGTACAGCGACGCTCCGCCTTACATATTTTGCAAGGGTCAGCACGATAGAAAAAATACGCAAGTTAAAGCAGGGCGACAGCATAGTATGTACGGGCAAGACAGAAGTTTTCAGGGGAGCGGTGCGCTATACCGCAAAGTATATCGACTTCGGCAAAACTCCCGAAGGTTTCGTGCCCGTGCAGAGACCTTCCAAGCCTGCGCCCAAGTATTATACATCCGTTTTTCCCCAGCCCTATTCCGATTTTTCGCAGACGGACATATTTACCCGCCCCGTCCTGCCGCAGTGCCTCAAAGACAACACTTTTGTCGTGTTTGACCTAGAAACGACGGGTCTTAACAGCTCGCCGTCGGCGGGAGGCATGGACAGAATAATAGAAATCGGCGCCTATAAGATAACGGGAGGGGAAATAAATGAAAGTTTTTCCACTTTCGTAAATCCCCGCAAAAAACTTTCTGAAGAGATAATAAAACTTACGGGCATCACGCCCGATATGGTGGAGAACGCGCCTACTTACGAGCAGGTAATGCCCGACTTTTTCAAATTCTGTCAGGGGGCATACCTCGTCGGACACAACATCGCGGGCTTCGACTTCAAATTTGTCGATTATTACTGCTCGCAACTCGGGTATCACCTAGAAAGAAAATTATTCGACACCATACCGCTCTCGCAGGAGCTTCTGTTCCTTTCCAACTATAAGCTCAACACCGTAGCCGACCATTTCGGCATAACTTTCAACCACCACAGGGCGGTGGACGATGCTCTGGTTACGGCGAAAATTTTTATCGAGCTCATTAAATTAAAAAAATCGCTGCCAAAGTATATGTAATGCTTGCAAAACGGCGAAAACTGTGTTATAATCATAACATACTTAATACTTTATAAGCATTGAGTGCCTTGACGAAGGGCACTCAATATTGCTATAAAAGGGAATAAAATGAACATTAAACCGCTTTCCGAGCTTAAAACTTTTCTCGAAGGTTACGCCCAACCTATGGGTATAGAGATTGTCGATATCGAGTTTTCCGATAAAGACAAGACGCTGACAATCTTCATAGAAACTGAAAACGGCGTCGATCTCGACACATGCGAAGCGTTCCACAACGCGATAATGGAGCCGATAGACACATTCGACCCTACTTTCGACGTGCCCTATACTCTCAACGTGTCCAGCCCGGGACTTGACCGCCCGTTCAAAACGCAGAGGGATTTCGAGCGCAACATAGGAAAGGAAGTCGAAGTCAAACTTTATGCTCCGATAAAGGGCAAAAAATTTATCGAAGGCGTGCTTCTTTCGTTCGATGAAAACAGCGTTACGCTGAAGACCGAAAAAGAAGAACTGAAAATACAGCGCAACAGAATAGCAAAGATAAACAAAGCAATCAAATTCGAGTAATCCGCTCCGCGGGCAGCGTTCATACCCGCATAAAACACACAATATTTTCAGGAGAATAAAAAAATGAAAGACGATATTTTCGCGGCACTTGCAGACCTTGAAAAAGAAAAGGGCATACCCCAGCAGGTATTTCTCGACGCGCTTCAGAACGCGCTCGTTTCGGCTTGCAAAAAGCAGGGAGCTGCCGGCACGGTAGAGATGAAGCTCGTACCCGAAAAGGGCAATATAGAGTTTTACACCGTCAGGGAAGTAGTCGATGAGGTGGAGGATAAGGATACTCAGATTTCTCTCGAAGACGCTAAAAATATCAAAAAGAGCTACAAGGTCGGCGATTTCGTCAAGGAAAAGTTTGTACCCAAGGACTTTTCGAGAATTGCCGCGCAGACGGCAAAGCAGGTAATACTTCAGAAAATTCACGAAACCGAGCGCGACGCAGCCATGAGCGAATTTTCCAACAAGGAAGGCGAGCTTCTCGTCGGAACGGTCCGCAAGCTCGACGCAAAGAACGTATATGTCGAGCTCGGCAAAGGTCAGGTTGAGGGCATAATGCTTCCTTCCGACCAGGTTGCGGGCGAAGATTACAAGGTAAACGATAAAATCAAAGTTTTCGTAAAGCGCGTAAAGAGCGGTTTCAAGGGCGCGCAGGTGCTCGTCAGCCGTTCGTCCGCGGGACTTGTAAGAAAACTTTTCGAAGAAGAAGTGCCCGAAATCAAGCAGGGCACGGTTGTCATAAAGGAAATCAGCCGCGAAGCGGGCGCCAGAACCAAAATGGCTATCTGGTCCGAAGACCCCCGCGTCGATGCCATCGGCGCGTGCGTAGGCAACAAGGGCGCAAGAGTTAACGCGGTCGTCGAAGAGCTTCACGGCGAAAAGATAGATATCATCCCCTGGAGCGAAAATCCCCTCGAATTCATAGCAAAGGCGCTTTCGCCCGCAAAGGTTCTTTCCGTAACCCAGCTTGAAGGCGAAAAGACTGCCATGGCGGTAGTTCCCGACGACAAACTTTCGCTTGCAATCGGCAAGGACGGTCAGAATGCCCGCCTTGCGGTAAGGCTCACCGGCTGGAAGATAGACGTCAAGAGCCGCTCCGCTGCGGAAAAGATGGGCTATATGCAGGCAGAAGACGAAGGAGAGCAGGACGGCGAGTAACACATGCCTAAAATCAAAAAGATACCTTTAAGGCAGTGCATAGCCTGCCGCGAGCTCAAGCAAAAAAAAGAAATGCTGCGCATAGTCCGCAACGCCGAAGGGAAAATTTTTCTCGATTTTTCGGGTAAGGCGTCGGGCAGAGGAGCATACATCTGCGACAGCGAAGAGTGCGTGAAAAAGTTGAAAAAGCAGCGCCTTATAAACAAAGTTTTTTCCTGTGAAGTGGACGACGGCGTGTATGCTGCCATAGAGGAGGAATATCTTGGCAAAAAATAAGGTGGAAACCTTTATAGGGTTTTGCGTAAAAGCGCGCAAAATTGCCCTTGGCGCAGGCGCGATAGACGTACTCAAAAGCGGAGTTCATCTGATTATCGTGTGCTCTTCGGGGTCAAAGAATTGCTTTGATCTTGCGCTTAAATATAAAAAGAAATTTAATTGTCCGCTTATGATATGCAAATGCGGATTGGAGACCGCTGTTAATAAACCCGGCTGTAAGCTGGCGGCTGTCAGGGACGAAAGTCTGGCAAACGCGATAGTGGCGAATGCCTGTGAAGAATATGAAATATATGCCGGAGGCGTAAAAGAGTAAATATGGCGAATAAGTATGTAAATATCGAAGAAATCGGAAAGATATTGTCGGGCGGCACTATAAGCGAACTCGGCAAAAATGTTGCTGCCGCCGAGAAAACGGTGCAGAACATTTTAAAACAACTCTCCGACCTCGATGCCGCACAGGCGGCTAAAAAACTCGAGGAGGAACAGCGCCTCGCTCAGGAAAAGAAGCTCGCTGAAGAAGCTGCCAAGCGCGAAGCCGAGGAAGCGGCAAAACGCGAAGAGGCAGAAAAGGCAAAAGCCGCTTCAGAGCAGAAAGAAGAGCCCTCTCAGCCCGAACAGCAGCAGGCGGAGGCGGTTCAGCATGCAGAAAAGCAGCCCGCTCCCGTAAAGGAAGCTCCCCGCGCGGCAGAACAGCCCCGCACAAATCCCGTAAAGGAAAAACCCGCCGCAGGCAAAACTTTCGTCAATACGGACGCAAGAAACAGAACCGATCGCCCCGCTCGCACTCCCAATCAGCAGGGAGGGCGTCCCCAGCAGGGCATGCGCCCTCAGGGACAGGGTCGTCCCCAGCAGGGAGCGCGCCCTCAGCAGGCAGGCGGAGCAAGGTTCCAGACTGCGCCTCAGGCACAGGCGGCAAAACCCGCAAACAAAAATTTCGGCGCAGACAAGAAAAAGCAGTCGTTTGAAAAGACTTATATCGAAAAGGAGCGCCGCGCTCCTTCAAAGCGCGCGCTCGCCAAAAGTCAGGGTCCCGGCATAGACGATTTCGACGAGAACAAGAGCGGATACAGAAAGCTGCGCGTCAAGAAGGATAAAAAGCAGCAGAGCGCCCAGACCGTCAAGATTGAACACGCCGTAGTTACCACAAACGAAATACCCCTTAAAGTGCTCTCCGAAAAACTCGGCATAACCGCCGTAGAAATAACCAAGAAGCTCTTCAAAGAGGGCATAATGAAGACGGTAAACGAGTCCATCGACTACGATACCGCGGCTCTCCTCGCCGCAGGCATGGGCATAGAGCTTGAATATAAGCCCGAAAAGACGGCGGAAGAAATTCTTTCCGAAAAACAGGCGGACACGGTCGAAGAGATCGAAAGTCTCGTTCCCCGCGCACCCGTCGTTACCGTCATGGGACACGTTGACCACGGCAAGACGTCCCTTCTCGACTACATCCGCCGCCAGAACGTCGCGGCAGGCGAAGCGGGCGGCATTACCCAGCATATAGGCGCTTATTCGGTTACAGTAAACGGCAAAAATATAACGTTCATCGATACACCGGGACACGAAGCCTTCACCGCAATGAGGGCTCGCGGCGCGCAGGTTACCGATATCGTCGTGCTCGTAGTCGCTGCCGACGACGGCATAATGCCCCAGACAATCGAGGCTATAAACCACGCCAAGGCGGCTAACGTTTCAATAATCGTCGCCATAAACAAGATGGATAAAGTCGGGGCGAACCCCGAAAAAATAAAGCAGGACCTCACAAACTACGGTCTCGTTCCCGAAGAGTGGGGCGGCGATACTCCCGTATGTCCCATTTCGTGCAAGACGGGCGAGGGCATAAACGACCTGCTTGAAAATATACTCCTTGTAGCAGAGATGAAGGAGCTTTTGGCAAATCCCGCAAGAGAGGCGCGCGGAGCGATAATAGAAGCCCAGCTCGACAAGGGCAAGGGTCCCGTCGCAACCGTGCTCATTCAGAACGGTACTTTGCATACGGGCGACAATATAATTTCGGGCACCGTAACGGGCAGAGTTCGTTCTATGATAGACGACAAGGGCAGAACGGTCAAGGAGGCAGGTCCTTCCTCGGCTGTCTATGTGCTCGGCTTCGAGCAGGTTCCCAATGCAGGCGACAACATGTTCGCCGTATCGCAGCAGCTCATGAAGTCTGTCATCGAAGAGCGCAAGAGAAAGGAATCCGACGCCATGGTCAAGGCGGCTTCTAAAATTTCGCTCGATGAAGTGTTCGGAAAAATTGCCGAAGGCAATATGAAGACGCTCAACCTCATTATAAAGGGCGACGTTCAGGGTTCTGTCGAGGCTGTAAAGCAGTCTGTCGTCAAGCTCTCCAACGATGAAGTGCAGGTCAAAGTCATTCACAGCGGCGCGGGCGCTATTACCGAATCGGATGTAATGCTCGCAGACTCCTCGAATGCAATAATACTCGGCTTCAATGTCCGTCCCGATGCGAAAGCAAAGGCTACTGCGGAGCGCAGCAAGGTCGATATAAGAATGTATCGCATAATCTACGACCTTCTCGACGACGTAGAAGCTGCTCTCAAAGGCATGCTCGCTCCCAAGTATCAGGAAGTTTACATGGGCAAGTGCGAAGTTCGCCAGACGTTCAAAATTACGGGCGTCGGCAACATTGCAGGCTGTTATGTCAAAGAGGGCAAGATCGTCCGCGGCGGCAAGTTGAGAATTTATCGCGACGACGTGCTCATAGTAGAGGGCAACGTCCAGCAGCTCAAGCGCTTCAAAGACGACGTCAAGGAAGTCAACTACGGCTATGAATGCGGCTGCGCGATTGAGGGCTTCAACGATATCCGCGTGGGCGACATAATAGAATGTTACATGATTGAACAGGTACCCGTAAAGTAAGGAAAATAATATGAAAGGATTGAGAGGCGAGCGTCTCGCAAGTCAGTTCAGGGAAGAAATTTACGGCGTCATATCCAAAAAGTTGCGCAACAGACACTCGGAGCTGAGCGCCATAATAAGCGTAACGCAGGCGGATGTCGCACCCGATCTGAAAACTGCAAAAATTTACGTAAGCATATTCGATACGGATGAAGCGCGCAAGCAGGCAAGTTTTGAAATCCTCAAACAGAATGCGGGCTTTATCCGCCACGAACTCGCGCAGGTTCTTCACCTGCGTACCGTTCCCGAGCTTTCGTTCATTCTCGACGGAAGCATGGAATACGGCGCAAAGATAGATAAAATTATAGAAACCCTCGAAAAACAGGACAAGCACGATGACTGACGGCGTTCTTGCAAAGATAGCTGAAAAACTGAATGGCGCAAAAGATGTGGCGGTATTCTGCCACGTCCGTCCAGACGGCGACGCGCTCGGCAGTGGTCTTGCGCTTGTTATAGCCATGCGCAACGCAGGCAAAAAAGCCTGCCTTTTCTGCGAGGAAGCGCCTCCCGAAAGGCTGTGCATATTCCCTGCAATGGGTACGGTTGCAACGCAATTTCCGGAAGGGGCAAACTTTGATGTCATGGTCAGCGTCGATTGCGCCGACGTTACGCGAATGGGCGTTTTTGCCCCGTCTTTCAGAAAATTCAAGGGCACTACCATAAATATCGACCATCACATATCCAACGACAAATTCGCAAAGCTGAATTTTGTGCGCGATTGCACCGCTACGTGCGAAATTATGCCCGAAGTGCTGTCAGCGGCGGGATTTCCTTTGACGCGCGAGATTGCCGATCTTCTCGCAATGGGACTGCTCACCGACAGCGGAAATTTTTCTCACAGCGACGTATCTGCAAACACGTTCGCCGTGGCTTCCGCCCTTCGCGCGGCGGGTGCAGATTTCGCTTCTACGGGTTACGCAATGTTTTCGCGTCAGACAAAAAACCGCGCCCTTTTATATGCCCGCGTTCTTTCGGGCATGAGGTTCTGCCTCGACGACAGGCTTGTGTTTCTTACGGTAATGCAGAAAGACTTTGCCGAAACGGGCACGGAAAAGAGCCAGACCGAAGGTTTTGTCGATTTTCCTCTCACTATCGAGGGTGTGGAAGTTTCTATCGCTTTGATGGAAGTAAAGAAAGGTCAGTACAAGGCTTCTCTCCGCAGCAAGAGGGTGAGCGTAAACGCCGTGGCTTCCGAATTCGGCGGCGGCGGACATATTCTCGCCAGCGGCTGTATGCTTTTCGGCGAGTATGAGGAAGTTATAGAAAGGCTGACGTACGCCGTTTATAAACAGTTATGACGGGATTTATCAATATAAACAAGGCTGAAGGCGTCAGTTCCGCGCGGGAAGTTGCCATAATCAAAAGGCTTACTCATTGTCCTTGCGGGCATATGGGCACGCTCGACCCTATGGCGAGCGGAGTTCTGCCGATTGGCATAGGCAACGCTTGCAGATTGTTCGATTATTTTCTCGACAAGCACAAAGTTTACTCGGCAAAGTTCAAATTCGGCGTCGATTACGATACTCTCGACATAACGGGAAATTGTCTCTCCGACGGAGGAAGAATACCGTCCGCGAGGGAAATTGAAGATATTTTGCCGCTTTTTACGGGCAAAATAATGCAGACCCCGCCGCGTTACAGCGCGAAGAGCATAAACGGCGTCAGGGGATACAAGCTCGCCCGTGCAGGCGTGGAGTTCGAGCCCGCACCCAAAGAAGTAAGTATTTACTCCGTAAAACTTTTGTCCTGCGACGGCGACGAATATTCCTTTGAAATAAAGTGTGGCGGCGGAACTTATATCCGTTCGCTCGGACGGGATATAGCCGCAAAGCTCGGCACGGTTGCCGCAATGAGCTCTCTCGTAAGGCTTTCGAGCGGCGTTTTCACGATTGAAAAATCTGTACGCTCGGCAGAGCTCGACGAGCGCAATATCGCAGATTACATCATTCCCACAGAAAGCGTCCTGCCTTTCGGCAGTATTTATCCGAAGGGAGCAGACGCAAAAAAACTCTTCAACGGAATTCCCGTTCCCGCAGACGCGGAGGACGGTTTATATAAAATTTACAATGAAGACGGTTGCTTTTACGGCCTAGGCGCCGTGAATGGCGGCAGTTTAAAAGTGAGAACGAAATTATGTTAGAAATCATTGAATTCGGCAAAGACGAATATGCTTTTCCCTCGCTCATCGTGCTCGGTTGTTTCGACGCCATTCACGAGGGACATAGGGAACTCTTCAAAAAAGCTAAACTTCAGGCAAAGATAAACGGTCTCGACCTCGGCGTCATGATGTTCAGGGACGGCAAGGGCGGCAGACTGCTTTATTCGTTTGAAGAAAGGGTTAAAATGCTCGAAAAGTACAACGTAAAATTTGTGCTTGCGATAGATTTTACTCCTGAATTCAAGGAAATCGCACCGCTCGATTTCCTTTCCGCAATCGAAGATAAAATCAATGTCAAAGCATATATGAGCGGCAAAGATTTCCGCTTCGGCAAGGGTGCAAAGGGCAAATCTTCAACGCTTAAAAATTTTGCCGAGGACGAGGAAAACGGCGTGTGGTATATGCCCGTAAAGGACATTTTATACGAGGGAGAAAAAATCTCAACAACGCTCGTCAAAAGTTGCCTCGACAGCGGCGACGTGATGAAAGCCAACGCGCTTTTAGGCGAGCAGTTCTACCTCGACGGACAGGTCATAGAGGGCGCTCACCGCGGCACGCAGATACTCGGTTTTCCTACCGTTAATATAGTTTATCCCGAATGGAAATATCCCGTAAGGCGCGGCGTTTACAAAGTGCGCGTAACCGTTGACGGACAGGATTATGCGGCTATCGCCAATTTTGGCCCCTGCCCCACGTTTGACGACGCGAGGGAGGTTCTCGAAGCTAACATAAAGGACTTTTCGGGCGACCTTTACGGAAAAGAAGTCAGGGTTTCGTTCGTATGCTTTATGCGCGGCATAAAGAAGTTTGCGAGCCCCGACGAGCTCGCCGTACAGCTAACCGAAGACAAGGCGGCTCTCGACCTTTCCGACGAAGAATTTGCAACCCGCTACGGTCAGGCATTCATGACTTCGACCGAGGAAGAAACTGTCGGGTCGGAAGAGCAGAATGTACCCGAAGTTGCGGTTGAAGCCAGCAAGGAAGAAACAAAGACTGCGGAGCAGCCTTTAAGCGAAGCCGAAAAAGCCGAGGCAGTTCAGACTGAAACCGTTTCAGATGAAAAAAGCGAAGAACCCGTACAGGTCGAAGAGACGGATAATTCTGAAGCTGTAACTAAACCCGAAGAACAATCAGAGGTGCTGCCCGAGGAACAACCCGCAGAACAGCCTGAGGAACAAACAGAGGAGCAATCAGAAAATCAGCCCGCAGAACAGCCCGAAGAGGCGTGCGCGTGCCAGGATAGCCCGGATGAAGTTGCAAGAGAAGAAAATGCGTGCGACGCAGCAAGCGCGGAACCCTGCGAATGTTGCGCGGAGGAAGTTTCTTTAACGCAAGAAATTTGCGAAAACGAAGAAACTTCGGAAGTCAAAGCGCCTGAGGAAGAATGCGATAATGTAAATTCGCCAGAAGATGGCAGCGCTTCTGTTCAGTCTGAATGTGCTGCGGCAGACGGACAGTTTGAAGACGAAAACATAGGTTGCGAAAATACACAAGAGGCAGAAGCTCAATCTTCAGAAAAAGAAAATGAAGAGGCGGACGGAGATACCGTTCAGCCCGAAGAACAGGATACTCAAAAAGAAAACAATGATTAAATTCGGTCCTAGCGGCAACAGCGCAAGTTTTTATGCAATGGGGTACAAACACACGGTTCAGGCGCCCGAATATCTCAACAAATTCGGCCTTGACTGTTTCGAGTATTCCTTCGGCAGGGGGATTACGCTTTCCGCAGACAAAGCCATCGAAATAGGCGGCGCGTTCGCCGCCGCAGACAAGGAAATAAGCGTTCACGCGCCTTATTTCATAAATTTTGCAAACCCCGCCGACGAAGCAGCGAAAAAATCTTTCGGCTACGTCATAAACAGCGCAATATATCTCAAACATTTCGGCGGAAGACGACTTGTTTTTCACGCCGCCGCACAGGGCAAGGCAACCAGAGAAGAAGCCGTTGCAAGGACGACCGACAGGCTTAAAGCGTTGCGCGACGAGATATATGAAAGGGGCTTGAACGACTTGTATTTCTGCCCGGAAACTATGGGCAAGACTGCGCAGATCGGCACTCTCGAGGAGGTCGTCGAATTCTGCAAGATAGATAATATCTTTCTGCCCGCAATAGATTTCGGTCATATAAATGCGCGCGAGCAGGGCAGTTTAAAGACTGAAAAAGACTATAAGAGCAGGCTTGAATATATGATATCAGAGCTCGGCTATGAAAGGGTCAAAAACTTCCACGTGCATTTTTCAAAAATAATGTACGGAGCAAAGGGAGAGGTCAAACATCTGACTTTCGAGGACACCGTTTACGGCCCCGAATTTGAACCTTTGGCTAAGGCTCTGCACGAGCTGAAGCTCGAACCGTATATCGTCAGCGAATCGGACGGAACTCAGGCAGAGGACGCCCGCGCAATGAAAGACATTTATTTTAATACTGTTGACAGATAAATATAATTTTGGTAGAATGTACTATATGGATTTACGTTCAGAAAAAATTTATTCCTCGGTCGGGGCAGACGCCCTTGTAACCACGCAGGAAGATTTAAGATTTTATCTTACAGGTTTCGAAAGCTCCTTCGGCGTCGTGGTAATTGACGGCAAAAGCGCAAAGTTCTATACGGACAGCCGCTATCTGGAGGCAGCTAAAAAGAATACGGCGGCAGGTTTCGAAGTTATCGAATACCCCAGGGGCAAAAAACTTTCCGACCTTCTGTCGGGCTATCGCAATATCGCCGTTCCGCTCGAAAGAATTCCGGCGACGGAATATCTCGCTCTGCGCGAAAGCGGATTTGAACTTGTTGACAGCATGCAGGCATTCAAGGAGAGCATGGCGGTCAAGAGCGAAGACGAGCTTGCAAGAATTAAAGCGGCGTGCGTTGCCACGGATAAGGCGTTCAACGAGCTTCTGCCCGAAATCAAAGAGGGCATGACCGAAAACGAGGTCGCCGCCCTTTTGGAATATCTTATGCGCAAACACGGCGCGTCGGGCACGAGCTTTTCTACAATCTGCGGTTTCGGCGCAAATGCGAGCGTGCCTCATCACGAAACGGGCTCTGCAAAGCTGCGCTTCGGCGATATTATTTTAATAGACTTCGGCTGCAAAATAGGCGGATATTGCTCCGACTGCACGCGCACGTTCCTTTTCGGCGACGACAAAAAGCACGAAGAATTCAAAAAGGCATACGCACATGTCCTTGAAGCCCACATGCTCGTCAAGGAGCAGTTCAGGGCTGGCATGACGGGCAGGGAAGGCGACGCGATCGCGCGCGACTGCCTCAAAAAATACGGATTGGATACCTATTTCACCCATTCATTGGGGCACGGAATAGGCATAAACATACACGAATATCCCAATCTTTCGCCCAACAGCGATCATGTATTTGCTGACGGAATGGTCTTCTCGGACGAACCGGGAGTATATTTCGAGGGTGAATTCGGCATCAGAATAGAAGATACGGTTACTTTAAAGGATGGCAAGGTCGTAAGCATGACCGACAGCGACAAAAAATTAATCGTATTGTAAAAATATTTTAAGGCAATAAATTAACAGGAGATATAATATATGGCATCGATTTTAGCAGGCGATATCAGAAAGGGCGTTACGTTTGAATATAACGGAAAGGGTGTTTACACGGTAACCGATTTCCAGCACGTCAAGCCCGGCAAGGGAGCTGCGTTTGTTCGCGCGACCATTAAAAACGTTGTAACGGGACAGGTTCTTTCGGATATAACCTTCAACCCCACCGCAAAGCTCGAAACGGCTCAGGTGGAAACGAGAAAGATGACCTATTCTTATACCGACGGCGAATTCTATTATTTCATGGATCCCGAATCGTTCGAGATGATAACTTTAAACCTCGACCAGGTAGAAGACGCCCTCAAATACATCAAAGAAAACGACATGGTAACTATTAAGTTCCTTCACGGCAGCGCATTCTCCGTTGAGCCCGAAAACTTTGTCGAACTCAAGATAATCGAGTGCGAACCGGGCGTAAAGGGCAACACGGCAACCAACGCAATGAAGAATGCCGTCGTAGAAACGGGCGCAACCATTCAGGTTCCCATGTTCATAGAAGAGGGCGAAGTAATCCGCATCGATACCCGCAGCGGCGAGTACATGTCGAGAGTCGGCAAGTAATTTAAATGAAAGCTGTAATCCAGAGGGTGCGCTCTGTCCGCCTCTCTGTCGGCGGGCAAACCGTATCGGAAATACCTTTCGGGCTTGCGGTCTATCTCGGCATAAAAACGGGAGACAGCGAGCAGGCTTGCGAGCAGATGGCGGGCAAAATTTCCCGTCTGCGCATCTTCGAGGACGAAAACGGCAAGATGAACCTTTCCGTCAAAGACATCGGCGGAGAAGTTCTGCTCATTTCGCAGTTTACTCTCTACGGCGACTGTTCTCACGGCAACAGACCGAGCTTTACTCTCGCAGAACAGCCTGAAAGAGCCGAAAAGTTGTACGAGCTTTGCGGCGAAAAACTTTCCGCACTTGGCGTGCCGGTAAAAAAAGGCGTGTTCGGCGCGGATATGAAGATAGAGCAGTTCAACGACGGACCCGTAACAATAATTTATGAAATCTGAACGCAGGGCGAATTTTTCGCCCTGCTTATTACTGTATTTATGAAAATTTCTTTTCTGGGAACGGGCGCGGCGGAGGGCGTACCCGCAATGTTCTGCAACTGCGCTTTCTGCAATTCTGTCAGGGAAGCGGGACTTTCTGAAATGCGCACGCGCTCGCAGGTGCTGATAGACGACGATTTGTCCATAGATTTCCCGCCCGAGGCGTATTATCATGCGCAGCGCGACAAAATCAATCTTTCCGCGCTCAGATACATACTTGTTACGCACTCGCATATGGACCATTTTTACGCCCACGACTTCATTTTGCGCGGCTATAAGTACGCAACCTTGCAGGAGGACGTGCTGAACATTTACGGCAATGCGGAAGTTGCAAAGGTCTTTGCGGAATGCACGGCAAGGGAGATGAAGAGCATAGTTGCTCCTCACGTAAAGATGAACGTAATACGACCGTTTACAGAGCTGACTTTGGGGCATTACCGCATACTTGCAATACCTGCCGAACATTCAAAGTCGGAAGACGCGCTTTTGTTCTATGTTGAAAAGAACGGAAAAGGTTACCTTCATCTGTACGATACGGGCAATCTTTCCGCGCAGGCGGTCAGCTTTCTTAAAGATAATAACGCTTTTGCCGACGTGGTCGCTTACGACTGCACATTCGGCAACGGCAGCGGCAATCTTTCCGCTCGGCATATGGGCATAGATGACGTTGTAAAGGTGCGCGAAGCGCTTTTGAATGCAGGCGTTGCGCATAAAAATACTCGAAGCGTGATAACGCATTTTTCGCACAATTGCAACCCGACGGCTCAAAATCTTGCAGAGTTGGAAAAAAATTACGGCGTCGTCGCCGCATACGACGGCATGATAGTTGAAATCTGATGAAAATTTTCAGACATTTCGTTACAATAACGCGGCACAGACACAAAGTTATGCAGCACTGTTTCAAGGCGGGGCTGATATGGCGGGGGCTGACGCACGACCTTTCAAAGTATCTTCCCTCGGAATTTATTCCCGGGGCGAAATATTATCAGGGCAACAGAAGTCCGCAGGCGAAGGAGAGGGAGCTCTTCGGCTATTCGGCGGCATGGCTTCATCACAAGGGCAGAAACAAGCACCATTTCGAGTACTGGGTGGACAGCGGAGCGGATAAAGGCTTCGTGTTCGTCAGAATGCCCGCAGTATATTTCGGCGAAATGGTATGCGACAGAATTGCGGCGAGCAAAATTTATCTCAAAGATAAATATACCGACAGTGCCCCTTTGGAATATTTCAATACGCGCACACATAAGCAGGGCATGAACGAAGAGACCTGCCGCGACCTTGAATATTTCCTCACCATGCTTTCGGAGCGCGGCGAAGATTATATGTTTTCGCAACTAAGACAGTTTATAAAACAAAGCAAAAAGGCAGAAAAAAGAGCAGACAAATAATTTGTCTGCCTTTAATTTATTTTGTCCTTGCAATCTGCGTGTTGTCTTGAGTGCGGCTTCTCAGTTGTTTAACGGGATGTTCGCTCTCCTGATAGCGGTAATCTGTGCCGAATTTGCTTATAGCTTTATCTATGACGAGGTGCGATGCGTTCTTGTCGGGGTCGCTCATGAATTTCTGATATTCGAAAAACCTGTGGTTTGAAGGCAAGCGGTTTATGTCTTTGTAATCTATCCCGTCTGCCGTAAGAGTAATCGTGCTGCCGAGAACGCGGCGCACGTAGTCTTTGTTGCTTCCGAGTTTTAAAAGTTTGGGAAATTCCCCGTCGCCCACAATCTGGTCGTACGATTTGTTTTCATATTTTTTAAGCAACGCCGCTGCCGTTTTGAGATGACATACTTCCATTTTGAAATGTTCTGTCCAAATCTTTTTTATTGCGTCGTCGCTTTCGTCCTCAATGGCGGAATAATACAGCCAGCATTCGCAGTATTCGTGCATAACCCATTGTTCAAGCCACGTCATTTCTGGGTCTTTCAGACTTTCATACTGGGTAACGTGCGCTTCCTCAATCATTGCTATTTCGGCGTAAAGTTTTCTTCCAAGGTCGTTTTTGTACCATTGCGCAATATTCATGTAGTAATTCATGGTCTGCTGTTCCGCGGCGGTAATGGTGGAGGCTACCAATTTTGAATATAAATCGGCGCTCGAGCCGTCCATATGCGCCTTTATGTCGTCTGCGGGGAAACGATGTTCGGCTACGGTGGGACGACCGGGCATTATTTCGGTCATCTTTCCGACGAGAGTGTCTGCTTCAATGCCCTTGTCCATCTTAAGTAGGTTTGCGTACCTGTAAAGGTGGTCAAAGTCTTCTAAAAGCGCAAAATTAAGTGCTTTGATGTTGTTTTCGTCCTTTTCGTTTTTTGCAAGAGTGGCGGTAAGGTCAACGGCAAGCTGTTCGTAACCAATAGTTGTTTCAAGTATGCTTTCATTCAGAGGTTTAAGGCAGCTTATGCGCTTTTGCTGTTGCTGTTCCTGCCTTCTGACTGTGGCGAGGGCTTCAAGTATTTCGCTCTCGGAACAATGCCTTGCAAACTGGTGCATAAACCAGGCGCTTTCAAATTCGGTGCCGTTCATAAGTATTACGCGCGTCTTGGTGTAAGGCGAAGTGGTGGTTTTGTTATAGCTCTTCGGATAGAGCTTTTTTATGGGTAAAAAATTTTTGTCAAGACTTCTGCATTTTTCTTTAAAAGGGTTCATATAGTTCTCCTTAACTTATTTGTTGACAATAATTTTTTATTTAAACGGGCAATACGCTTTTCTTTTTTGTGTGATTGTGCTATATTATCTGTAAATATATTTGCAGGCGTCGCCTATCGGTATGGCGTCAGCTTCCCAAGCTGATTTCGGCGGGTTCGACTCCCGTCGCCTGCTCCAAAAGTAAAGGCTCCATATCAATGGAGCCTTTACTTTTGGGAATATAAAAAATACGGGGGTCGATGGGAGGCAAGCAACGAAAGGTTGCGCAGGTCGGCGGGCTCTACCGCCGACTTGACAGCCCTCGGCTTGGGCTGTCACCGTGCGCTGATACACCTATTGCAATCCGAACCCCAGTGGTTGGACAGCAATAGGTGTTTTTCTGTTTTTTGCATAAAAATCGCTCTAATTTGTCGTTATCTTGTTATTTTTACTGATATTCATAAAAGTTGTATTTGGACTGTAAAACAGCAAACCTTTTCATTTACATTAGTAAATCAAGAAAATCCTATAATTTGAACCCCTATATCTCGGAATAGTATTCCTTTTTTTTGCCATAGGTGTTTTGTTTATTAAATTATAATAATAAACTATTAAAAGATAATGTATTGACAATTTTAGTGCTTTGTGTTAAATTAATCTATTAATTTATCAGGAGGATATGGAATATGACAAAAAAACTTTCTTTTAATAAACAAAGATTTGCTTATAATTTAAATCTAATGGTTCAATATGGTTGGGAGCCTGAAATTGACTTTGAATGTAAAGACGGAAAAACACGCGGGATTGTAGCATACAGCGATTGGATCGATATTTTCGATGAAAATAATAATTTTGTTAAAAGGGTTCAAGATGTCAATGAATTATTTGAATTTATTCCTGCGAAAAATATAATCACAGCTATTGACGATTTAGGATTAAATTATTCTGAAGATTTAGCTGATAGAATGACTATTGATGACGGACAGTTATATTTAATTCCTAAAAGCAGATAATTAGTTTATGTTTATTTAAGGTTAAGTTTTTGTGCGGCACAAAAAGGAAACGGTAATTTAATCACTGTCTGTATTTTCGGTAGCATTTTTCTATACCAAAGCCAAAAGTAAAGGCTCCATTGATATGGAGCCTTTACTTTTGGAAATATAAATCTGAAAGAATAATATTTTGATATAATAATTTAAAATAATGATTAATATCTAATATCTATCCTGTCAGTTATTATTATGCTTGCGGCGTGAATATGGGGAAAGGCGTAGGGCAATAGTAGCGATTAGTATCATTATTTGTGGCAAATATACATTGATTGCAAGAGGTTTACATTCGCTTCGGCATATAAATAAAAATTATAAAATTTTTTAAAAATTGTGTGTGAAAATAGTTGGCAATTCAATATTTTTTAAGTATAATAGTTAAAGTCAAAACGTGATATTGAGGTGTAGCGCAGTTTGGTAGCGCGTCTGGTTAGGGACCAGAAGGTCGTGGGTTCAAGTCCCGTCACCTCAACCATAAAAGTCCGCCTTTAAAGACGGACTTTAACTTATTTTAAAATATTTTTTCGTCGAGCGGTCATATGGTGAAAGAATATAAAATATAATATAAGACCGCTTTATAAAATTATGTGGAGTTGGGAATTAGTTTTATCGATATTTCTCATCGGCGTGTCGCTTGCTATGGATGCGTTTGCCGTTTCCATTTGCGACGGAATGTGCTACCGCGACATAAATAAGAAAAACGGCGGGTTTATCGCCGCCGCTTTCGGTGTGTTCCAGATGGGTATGCCGCTCATCGGATTTTTTATTGCCTTCGGTCTGTCGAGAGTGTTCAACACAGAATATATCGATATGTTCGACCACTGGATTGCGTTCGCGCTTCTGGCATTTGTCGGCGGTAAGATGATATTCGACGCCGTGCGCGAGATGCGCCATCCAGATGAACAGCTTACGGAAAAACATTTTTCCGTGCCCGAAGTTATCGTTCAGGCCGTGGCGACGAGTATAGACGCTCTCGCCGTAGGCATAGGAATGATTGCAATGTATGCCGACGGCGTTACCGAAGTTACCGTCTGGGGCTATACTGCAATTATCGGCGTAACGACCTTTATAATTGCCGCAATCGGAGTATTTATAGGTACGAGGGTCGGCAAGCTCTTCCAGCGCAAAACATCGCTTGCGCGCATACTCGGCGGACTTATTCTGGTGGGCATAGGTCTTAAAATACTAATCGAGGGGTTGCTTTAAAGCACATTCTATCTCCTGAATAATTCGTTCATTGCCGCGGTTAAAGACATTTTCTTTAAGCGCGGCTTTTAGTTTTTTGTCGGCTATAAGTTCGTCTAAAGCAGTTTTCAGAGAGGAAGGGGTCAGCTCGCTCTCGCGGAGAACCTTGCATAAACCGCGCTCCGAAAAATATTTTGCGTTGTCAACCTGATCTCCGCGGCTGGCTCCGTTTTCAAGCGGGATAAAAAGAGTGGGTATTTTAAGCGCTATGAGTTCGCTCGCCGCATTTGCCCCGCAGCGCGAAATTGCGTAGTCCGCGCAGGCGTAAATTTCGCCCATATCCTCAGCAAATTCAAGCTGTTTGTATCCGTAAAGACTGGAATAAACGGTATTTCCCTTACCGCAGATGTGTAAGATATTATAACTTCTGCAAAGTTCCGTTATGCAGCCGCGCACCGCCCTGTTAATAGCCGCCGAGCCCGAACCTCCGCCGAATACCAGTACAGTCGGGCGCAAATCGCATCCGAAAGCGCGTTTTGCCATAATTCTGTCCCTGCCGAACAGTTCCGTCCTCAGCGGCGTGCCCGTGTAAACTCCGTTTTTGATTTTCGAAGCGGTGGAGGGGAATGCCGTGAGCACTCTGCGGCATTTTGATGCAATCAGTTTGTTCGCCAGTCCCAGACTTACGTCCGATTCGTGAGTAAGAACGGGTATTCCCAGTTCTTTTGCCGCCACGGCAGGCGGATAGGAGGCGTACCCGCCCTTGCAGAACAGAAGGTCGGGCGCCGTTTTTTTCATTATTTCTTTGCACTGTTTAACGCTTTTAAAAATTTTAGAAGGTATGCCGAGATTGCATAACACTTTGCCTCTGACGAGTTTTACCCCGTCAAATGTATAAAATTTTATGTTTTTGGCTCTGCAAACGCGGCTTTCAATGCCGTCCGTGCCTATATAACATATTTCAAACTGACCTTTGAGCTGGTCGCAGAGCGCAATATTGGGTATAACGTGCCCCGCGCTTCCGCCGCCGCAAAACATAATTTTTTTCATAGCATTATTATATTTATTTCT
>ULSO01070606.1_pt1 | contig 36853 bp, 57 predicted proteins | sample 1956701 | NCBI WGS metagenome assembly ULSO01 (sample SAMEA4835708, study PRJEB28245) | human gut metagenome | biome: gut microbiome; material: fecal sample | place: Denmark | collected 2008 | reverse complement strand
GCTGTGCCAATGGCATGCAGTTAGTGCAAACGCCGTATTTATCGCATTTTTTAACACTTAAAAATTGAATATCTGAACTTGATGTCGCTTTTGTGTCGCTTATGTGTCGCGTTAAGCGGCTTTTTTTATGCCAAAATTTAAGCATAAGGAGGACGGCAATCTATGTTTTCAGATGAAATTTTAGAGAAGATTTTCGCACGGAAAGAATTGCAACGGTTGGACTTGCAAACACAGTCATCTGTAATTCACGCGATAGAAGAGGTTTTAAGTGAGGAGGCAGAAGATGATAAACAATCCTTATCAGCAGCAGATTAACAGCTATGTACCGCAGTATAACCCATATCAGTACGCATCTATGTCGAATATGCAAAGGTATCAGGCACAGCCGGAACAGATGATGCCGGCGCAGATGTCGGTAGCACCGCAGACAATAGGTATTAACGGCAGGGTTGTACAGAGCCTTGACAACATTAATGCCAACGAGGTGCCTATGGACGGTTCAATGGCATTTTTTCCAAAGCAGGATTTATCGGAAATTTACGTCAAAGGATGGAATGCAGACGGAACGATTAAGACAATCGTGTATACGCCCCATATAGACGCAAAAAGTATTGATACGGTAAATTCTACGGCAAACGCAGAAAAACTTAAATTTACCCTATCAGACGAAAGCACAGACCTATTTCTGAATAAGTTTAATGAACTCTCGGAGAAAATCGGGCAATTAGAAGACAGGTTTGATAAATCTTTAGCAACTCAAAGAAAAAATTCAAGAACTCAAAGCAAAGGCGGTGAGGAAGAATGAACCCAATTAACATTTTTCAGATGATGAAAGCTGGCCCGAAACAGTTCATACAGCAGATGATGGGGAATAATCAGATGATGAGTAATCCTATCATGAAGAATGCTTTAGGGATGGTACAAAGCGGCAATATGCGGGGCGTAGAACAAATGGCGCGGAACTTATGTAAAGAAAAAGGCCTGAACGCGGACGAGGTATTTAATCAGGTAAAGGGTAGATTTGGCAATCAGTGACATCATTTTGATACTAATTCTTGCAAGGTTAAGTATATAAATTTTTTCGGAGGTAAAAATTATGTTTAATTCAAATTGTGCATCCGTACCTTTGGTCGCCAACATTGACGGTAACAACGGCAACGGCGGATGGACTGACGGCGGATGGCTTTGGTTCATAGTCGTAATATTTGCTATCTTTGGCGGTTGGGGCAATGGCTTCGGCGGTTTCGGTGGCAATGGTGGCTATGCCGCAACAGCAGCCACACAAGCTGATATTCAGCGCGGTTTTGATAACTCCGCAGTTATCAGCAAACTTGACGGCATAACTAACGGCTTATGTGACGGATTTTATGCTGCAAACAACAGTATGCTGACCGGTTTCAACGGCATAAACACAAACATTATGCAGACCGGTTACGGTATTCAGCAGGCTATTAACGCCGATACGGTCGCTAATATGCAGAATACCAATGCTTTACAATCACAGCTTGCAAATTGCTGCTGCGAAACCCGTGAGGCTATCCAGAATGTCAACTACAATATGGCAACCAACACTTGCGCATTGCAGAACACAATGAACAGCAACACAAGGGATATTATCGACACGCAGAACGCAGGCACAAGGGCAATCCTTGACTACTTATGCCAGGACAAGATAGCCACATTGCAGGCAGAAAACAACAGCTTAAGGCTTGCCGCATCACAGGATAGACAGAATGCACTTCTGACTACAGCTATGAATGCACAGGCAAGTCAGATCATCAACGCAGTTAATCCTCAGGCTATTCCGGCATATGTTGTTCCTAATCCTAACGCTTATGCTTACGGATGCGGTTGCAATACCGGATGTGGCTGCTAAAAGTGGCAGCTACGCAAAAATGAATAATTGAGTATCTTAATTGAGTTTATCTCGGTTATGTCTGCTTACGCAGTATTACTTGATGTTACCGACACAAATGTCGGGAAGATAAAGGGCAGACTATAATGTTTGCCCTTAATTTTTTGGAGGTAAAAAAATGGCAGAATTTTCAACAGTTGCCGCGCAGACTGTAGCGGCAAACAGTAATGTGTTATTCACAGACACAACATCTAGCTGTAACAAAGGTTGTATTATGCATAGAGCCGGTAGCGGTCAGATACAGGTTAAAGGTGCGACTAACAGCTGTCGCGCAAAGTACAGAGTAGAGTTTTCCGGTAACATCGCGGTGCCTACCGGCGGAACAGCCGGAGCAATCTCTCTTGCGATTGCAATAAACGGAGAACCGGACTTATCAACACTTGCGATTTCTACTCCGGCGGCAGTAGAAGAGTTTAACAATGTCGCTATGGCAACGGATGTATGGCTCCCTTGCGGATGTTGTGAGCAGGTGTCTGTTAAGAACACTTCAACGCAGGCGATCAGTGTGGCAAATGCCAACATCACGGTTAATCGCGTAGGTTAGGAGGTAGCAGTATGGACGTATCAAGAATGCACGATATGATAGAAAAACTTTCAGAGTGCGCCAAAGCTGAACTTGACAAGGGAACAGAGCACATTGACGCGGACGAAATGGGTAAAGTTACAGATATGCTCAAAGACCTTGCTGAAGCTATGTACTACCGTGTTCTGACAGAGGAAATGGAAGAAGATGGTGGCAGACGTTTCTATGACGATTATCGCTATAAAACAACCGGAAGATTTGCGCCAAAGGGCAAAGGAACATATGTCGGCAGACGCGGTTATGAAGAACCGCCTTATTGGCATATGACACCGGAGATGTACCGCGATATGGATAAATCCTATGGCAGAATGTACTTTACAGAGCCGGTAACAATGGATAGCGGAAGAACCGAAAGCCGTTACGACACGGCAAAGAGACATTACACCGAAACGAGGGATATGCACCGCGAAAACACAAAGGAAGATAAAGAGCACAAGATGAAAGCACTTGATGAGTACATCAAGGAACTTGCCGGAGACATTACAGATATGATTGACGGTATGACAGCAGAAGAGAAAGCCTTGGCAAAATCTAAACTGTCAACATTAGTTACAAAGATGTAACTACAATGCCGTGGTAACGCGCATATTGACGTTATCACGGCGGTTTATATTACGTTGGAGGAAATATATGGTAATTGAGATAAACGGCTCATTATGGCGAATACAAGCCGTAGACGGGCATAATAAATTATTAATCCGCAGTGACGGTGTATATACTTTGGGCGTGACGGACAACAATGTTAAAACAATATACATTAAACAAGGATTGTCTGACCGTATGTTTGATAAAGTTTTGTGCCACGAACTGACACACGCGTATGCTTTTGAGTACGGATATTTCCTTGACATCAAGACGGAAGAGATTGTTGCCGACTTTATGTCGCTGTACGGCAGGCAGATTGTATATATGGCTGATGAAATTATAAGAAACGTACTAAGGAGGGCATTATGATTGACCTTAAGGCACTTTATGAAAGAGTGCAGAAAACTAATCCGGAAATCACTGAAAACAAAATTCGTGAAGAAATCGGGAAATCTGAATACGGAGCAAAAGCACTTATTATATCAACGGCGGATAAAAAATAGTGTTGACAAATAGCAGATTGCACTGTATTATAATAGCAAATATTAATAGTATCCATTTTGGAATGTAAAGATTTACTCGAAATATATAATAAATAGACACATTATGGAAAAGTCATAGGCTATCTATGGCTTTTATTACTTTTCGGAGGTACGAATATATATGAAAGTGGTAAAATTAAAGACATTCCAACAAATGGCGCATTTTAGAGACCATATGGCACCGTGCGGAGCAGATTGCTATCCATTACCGCCATTCAGTACAGTATGTGGCCTGATACACAATTTATGTCAGTGGACATCCTATCATCCTTTAGACTTCTTTATTTCCGGCAAGGGAATTATGAATACCGAGGTCAGACGTGAATGGCAAGGCGGTTATCATTTTAAAACGGTAAATGCGGATGCAAAAAAGCGATGGGATATTATTACAGATGACGAAAATGGCTCACATACCGGTTGGGTAGGAGCTATAAAAAACCATGCGATGCTTACTGACCTTAATCTGACAATCTATATTAAGGCTGATGATGAGGATTTGGACGCAATATACAAAGCATTAACCAATCCGCCGATTTATCCGTCGTTGGGCGAATATGGCGATTTGTGTGACATACAGAGTGTTGAGATAACAGACTTGACGGAGTATGACGAACCGCGAACTGGAGAATTATTAGAGCCGGCGTATATACCGGTAGACAAATTCGGGCGTAGCTGTCTCGGCACTGTTTATTCATTGAATAACCGATACACTATTGTAAGAAAGCATAGACGTTTTGAAAAGGTGCGATGCTTTTGGGCGGACAAAGGGCAGAAAATAGACAGCAAATTATTTGATGGCGATGCGCCGGTAGTATTCATAGAGTAAAAAATAAGGGATATGGCAAAAGTCATATCCCTTTTAACATATAGAATTTTCCATTTTCAACAAAGCCAACAGCATAGATGCTTTCATCAATTTGTGGCTCTCATATTCTCTCAATTCAAATGGCGGTTTCCCCTCTTCAACAAAATTGTAATCAATGTAGAGCGTTACACCTTTTGCCCTCATAGTAACGACATCTACTATCATATCGCCGCCAAATTCAGCAATGTCATCCTCTAATTCCTTGATTAAATCTTCGCATTCGTAGGAAATCCTCTCCCCTTGATGATTTATTAATGGCATATATATCCTCCGTAAAATTTAAAAATTTTTGGAAAAATTTTTGGGTCAACTTTTTTGATACCCCCCTACCTTTGTATATGGCACCCGAAAAACCGTTTTCAACATTTTTGCATTTTTGCGTGAAATTTCCGAAATTTTTTTTGACGGTTCTGAACAATTTCAGATTTCGGGTACACTGGTCCTACTACTCGGCAGAAGCAAGACACACACCGCCGGAATGCTGCCGGCGTTCATCTGATCCGGTGCGCAATGGCAGAATTTGCCGCGCTAAATTGTCCGCGAAAATGGCACAATTAGCCGCTAAGCTAACCGGCGCAAAGGCGCGGAACGGTACAATTAAATCAATTATAAGCCGGCCAGAGTCGCAAGTCAATATTTAATTACAGCCAGGGGAGACCGGCACGAAAAAAGGGGGGCACGGATGCCCCTTTATAACAACTGTTCTTCAACCTCGTTATCGCTCAATTCGGTTAAGCTGTCGACGTGTCCCGGCTCTCCTTTGAAGTGATACAAGGCACTACAATAGACAATAAAACGCGCAACCTTAGGCTTGTACCCGGCTTTGATAAGCTTTCTAACGTCCTCGATTGTATATTTTTCTTTTTTTGGCAAAATAAGGCTTTGCCCTGTCATGTCATGATATCCCATTTTTGACCTCCTTTTTTTAAAATTTAGGGCAAAATTACCCTACAAAACCGCCGCCGGCAATGAGCCGGCGCGCATCCTCTGCGACGGCTACTCTACATACTCCATACGTTCCCAACCGGCGCGGATTATTTCCTCGTCGTTAAGGTCGCCGGCGTTGTGCTTCAAAACATTAAAATATTCTACCCACGACACAATATCGACCGTTTCGCCGCCCTCATCGTAGAGTTTCCAATAATTATCCCGGACGAAATCCGCTATGTCTGATGCGTCCGCCGTGGCTCCGTCACTTTCGGCATATCCGGCAGCGGTTAAGAGTTCCGCGCCCTGCTCATAATTCAATTTTTTCAAAACTTCAATGTCAACTTTTCCCATCTTGTTGACCTCCTTTTTGTTTTATAATACCCCATAACGGGGTTAAAAGCAATCCGGGGAGTTGAACCCCGGACAATGGCCGCCCGGCTTGCCTTAATATTCTATGTGGACAAATTCGTACTCGGTTTCTAACTCTGCAACACGGTTTCCGAGCGTTACAAGCATGAACCCGGCGGCTCTGTAATCCTTTATAAGACTCTCGAAATGCTTTCTATCTGCAGCTACAATTTTATAATTCCTCATGTTTTTCCTTTCTGGTCTGCCATCATCAGAGCCGGGAGACCATCCCACGGCTGACGCTCCAGATCGGAGCGTTTCGGCTTAAAAATAAATATAAAAGCTGTGTCCGGTGCTGTTCCATTCACTATCTAGTACAGTGACCTTGGAAAGCCTACCAATACATCCATAAATTCCGGCGGCGTAGTATTCAGAATCAATCCGGCATCCTTTAGCGGTTGGGAAATCTTTTTTAATTTTTTCTATAATTTCGTTGACTTTGTTACAACAAACGCCGCTTTTCTCGTCTAATGGCTTCAACTGTGAAATATAGTGCTCTGCATTTTCAAACGTGTAAATGTTACAATCTAATTTAATGCCGCCCATCATTTCGCCCATTCTACAAATTCCCTTGTGTGATAATCTTTCCATTTTATTTTACCTTTCGCCCGACTGGGCGCCTTTCTTAATTGATAGCTTGATTATAGCGCACAAAAGCTATATTGTCAATAGCTTATGCGAATTTTTTTTAGAAAATTTATCTTGACATTTTGCGCTATAATATATATAGTAGATTTAAAGATTTTCAACCGGAGCCGATCCGCTCCAGAATGGAGGTACATATAATGATGAAATACAAGATAGATATATTCGCAGCACTCAAGGCGCGCGGATATTCTCAATCGCAATTATTGAAGAACAAAACATTGTCAAGTAGGACGGCGGCACTAATCAGATCCGGCGAAATGGTAACGCCTGAGATAATCAACCGGATTTGTCTATTATTAAGATGTCAGCCGGGCGACATTCTGGAGGTCATCCCGACGGATGACGAAAAAATCAAATATTTTTAAAAATTTAAAATAAGGTATTGACAGCATAGCGCAAGCGCGATATAATGAATATATCAAGTAAAGAAAGGGCGTTACAAGGTAACGCAAGGGTAAAGTGAAATGCTAGAAGGAACAGATATTGGGGTTTTGGAGAACCTCGCAGCTGAGAAGTTGGGAACACTGGAAGTTGAAGTTGCTACTTCCGCCTCTGGGAAAGTATGCTTGATTGTTACGGAGAACCCATTTGAAGATAGCAAGTATTATTACCTTGGAAATGAGGGCGCCGACTGCTACGAAGTGCGCCACAATGGAGAGAAGCCATCAACATTCGACGACCTCAAGGCGGCCATATATGAGGTGGCAGAGGCACGCGAAAGAGAGGAAGAAGAGGCCGAGCCAACCGCACGCGAAATTCTCACGGCGGACAGGAACACGCCGGCGGAAGTCAACCGCCGCCTTAAAGATGGCACATTTACCATTTACCACGCGGAAGACCTCACCACCCCAGGAGAGGGAGAACTTGAAGAAATTGCCGATTGCATGAGAGCGGGCAATTTCAGCGAAGAAGAAATTGCGGATTATTGCGCGGTTATTGCGCAATGTGCGCGCGGTGAAAGGCACCCGTCCGGAGATTGGGGCGCGTGTACCTGCAAAGGCAGGCGCTATCTCATTGAATATCAGAATTAACGAGGTGTAAAAAAACGGATATGTAACTAAGATTGAGCGCCTTTGGGCGCTCTTTTTTATTGCTCAAAAATGCCGTAAAATAAGGCGCTGCGCGGTTCTGTTTACAATCTGTATACAATTTGTATACAACTTGTATACAAAATGTTACAGAACTGTAACAAATTGTAACCTGAGACTTAGATTTAGATTAGATTTAGATTTAGTTATTAAAATATATATAATACTCCTTTACAGTCGTATTATATATGAGAGAGCGGGCGCGTGCGCGCGTAAATACACCCTTTTATCTTTTTTGTCAAGTGAAAATCAAAAAATATTCCCGACATTAATTTTTTATATTTACTTGATAAAAATAAATCTATGTGATATAGTTGATGACATCAACAACAATATATATCTTAATTACACATATGATTGCCGGAGAATTCCGGCACACGACAAACAAACGATTGATAAATACACAGAGCAGAACAAACCGCCTGATGTATTTTCTTTTCGTTTGTTTTTTTTATTTTCCAGGAAGGAGGCGCAACAGATGCCGAAAAAAAATACTTACATTCCAAGCCGGAACACAGAGAAAGCCGAGAATGGGACGGAATATTACGCTAGCAATATGTGCCGCCTTGCGGATGAATACGTGGACAACCTCCCAGACCCGACAGCTATCACAGACAATACTACACTGTTTAGCGGTATGATAAAATATATCAATGTAAAATGGTTCAAATATAATAAACCTAACTATGACGATATTGATTTGTTAAATAACATTTGGGACATGTATACCGGATTATGCTATAGATACAATAAATACCCAACAGTTATAGAGTTTAGTTTATTAATAGGTTTAAATAAAGATACTATTGATAAATGGAAAAATGAAGTAAGAAGAAATTATATATATTATGATAGTAATAATAATATAATAAAAGATATAGAAAGCTATAGATTAAATTATCCAGAAGCGGAGATAGAACAGAAAGTAAGTACTTCCCACGCAAACGCGGTTAAAAGGTGGCTTGGAGAATGTGAAAATAATCTAATTCGTGGAGCACAGGAAATAAACCGTATCGGTTGCATTTTCGCCTTGAAAGCGAACTACGGCTACACCGAGACCGCGCCGGCAATCAAGGAAGGACCGCAGCGCGACAGCCTGACCGCTGCACAGCTGCCACAATTGACCGCCTCCGGATGCCTGGAATTGTCCGACAATGACACACAATAGGCAGTTGTGAAGCATACACAATTTAGACACAATTCAGACCCTTAAAAACCCCTTTAAAATAAGGCTTTCCGGACACGGTAAACCTTAATAACGACACAAAATAAATATTTTGCGACATACTTAACCATAAAGGCGTTGAATTGTATTAATTGTTTGAGAATGGCACACAATTTAGGCATTAGGGGGTAGGGGTGTAATAGAATACAATATATTGCACGACTAAGTCCCTCATACTACCGCAAAAATAAAAAGGCTTTCCGGTAGTCCCATTCCAAAATATTCCAAAAAACAAAAAGGAGTAAATCAATGATGTATAACAGTTTGGCAGAAATGCAGAAATCTTATAGAGACCGCGTTAAGGATATTCTTGATAAAGACACCACCTTGCCGGCAAGTAAACGTGAAGTATTGCAGATATTCGATTATCTGGCAGAACAACACGCAGATGATGTTAGGGCCTGTAACATTCTTGATAAAGTTGTTAAGGCTAATGTCAGCCGCAGGAAATATGAAAAGATTATGCTTGCGGCGGCTAAAGAACTTACGAATATGCGTTAGGCATAAAGGGGCATCGTTTAATGGCAAGACACGGCACTTTGACTGCCGGGATATGGGTTCAATTCCCATTGCTCCCGTTCGGGAAGGGGTTCAGATGGATGGCTGAATGGCTCTTCCCCCACATGATATATCTGTATTCCATATTTATCATGAACCCCCTTTCTCCGCTAGGACTATTCTGTTAAGAACCGTGAGAGACGGTTCGGCGGGGTTTGTTCGGACAGAACATTAAGATGTCTGCTTGTGTGCGTATCCCACTGCACACAAACGGCATTGTGGAAATCAACCCGTGGTTTTATTTGTTTCCCACGTTCCGTGATAGGCGGATGACATATTATCACTCCTCTTAAAAGTATGTGGTGTGCAGACGTACGGTTGTTTGCATACCGGCGCAAAACGTAGCTTAATTGGCAAAGCAAAGGTTTTTTCATCCTTTCTGACCTTGATACCGGTTCGACTCCGGCCGTTTTGCTTAAAACATGATTATCTCGGTGGAGAGAGGTTTTTCAGCCTTGCCGAGACACGCGAGAAAACGAGATAGGCATAATCGGGATACCGGATATGCTAATATCTTTTGCTGTACTGCGAGGTACGGCAGGGAGACGGAAACCGTCAACAATGCTTGCGTGGTGTATCATCATAGAGAAGCCAAGGGCAGAGGACTTGTGGCTGTGAATAATAGACGCCTACGGTGTAGGAATAATCCGTTGAGGTTCGTGGAATGAGAGACCACGGACAAATCACGGAAAATCTCAAATTAAGCAGTGTGCCTTGAAGCCGGAGAAATCCGGATATAACACAAGTAACTCGTTAAAGTAGCGGTATGGCACGATTTCATTCTAACAATTATCAAGCATGATAATATTCCGAAAGAACCGTGAAATTTGTGGGTATCAATCCCGCGTGTGCTTGAAAGCGGCAAGAAGCCTTAAGGTCGCTCCTAAAGGCTCGGACTTGTTGTCACAGTGGCAGAATATGGCTGTATGTATGGTGAATAAAGAGAAATCTTAATTATGTTTTAGTTTTTGGAATGGCAAGATAGGTATTGTAGTAGTAGGGACTTGCCGTTCCAAAATATGCAGATGTGGTGTAATGGTATCACAGTAGCTTGCTAAGCTATCCGGCAGAAATGCCGTCAAGGTTCGACCCCTTGCATCTGCGCTTTCACATATAAACGAAATGGGAATATAGTTGTTGGTTATCTGTATTATCCCAAAACCATCTATGTGTGAGTTGATGTGTGCTGAAATGGGTAGCCAGTATTGCAGTAGATTTATGAGTTGAAATCTGCAACTTAGATAACTCGCCTTAAGTGTCATGTGGAGGTTCAAATCCTCACCACATCAAGCGGTCGGGTAGCTCCCGAATAAGCAGGCGTTGCAGTAGTCCCTGCTGAATAATTAAAATGCTTGTGTGGCTAGTTTTAACTCGAATATGAAAAGAGTTGGAGTTGGTCACACAAGAAACTGTACAACGGATAGTAGTTCAGTCGGGAGAACACCCACTGCGCTAAAGGAGGCAGTTATATGCTCAAAAGATTGGCGAATTGGTATATTCGGCACAAAACAAAGAATTTAACCCGAATACCGCTTTTTACAATGACATTTGATTACCGGAAATACAAAGCGGAGGGCAAAAAGGACAGCTGCACATTTTATTGTCATCCTGATATTGTGAATGACGAGTATGTGAAAAAAAAGCTGTCTGATGTTGTTGATTATATCCGAGATAACTATGATTTGGATATATTTACAAGGATTTGAGGTGACGATATGAAAGATTGCTCGATTTGTAAATATTGTGATGAAGATTTTATTTTTGACGAAGAAATAGGAGAAGAATATTCAGTTTACAGTTGCCAAAAAGGAAATGATACATCACTTGATTGTGAGTGCAAGGATTTCAAGCAATGCAAACCCCGGAAATATAAAGAGAAAAATACCGAATGCGATATATGCGAATACAGGGAGAAATGTGCAAAATATAGTTCCGGGATAGACTGTACAGCCTATGGAGATACGAAAAAACATATTATTTATCCGCGAGATAAATGTGTTAAAAGGGCTTATGACTCTACGGGCCTTAATAATAAATTAGAGCATATGCAAATTGATATAGACCAATGGTTTCGACTTGCTAATATGCCTACAGATGTGAAATAGAAAATGTAAAAAAGCAAAAGAACGAGGTGTTGAGATACCTAAAAATATAGCGGACTATTTTAAGAAATATGGAGTGTAATATGTGTGAATTTTGCGAAGAAACAAACTTTAAAATTGTAGATGGGTATGAAAAAGGGAAAAAACATACAGAAAGAACAAAAAGTATTTTTTGCTCAAAAGATTATGAACTTAACGAAGTCAACGGAATAATATTAGTAATTGACGAAGATGGAGAACATCGACTGTATTTTGATAATTCAAGTTGGGAATATGCAAGAGGATATATAAAAATCAATTATTGCCCTATCTGCGGTAGAGAACTTTTGATAGAGAATAAAGAGAAATTTGTACAGACAATGAGACAATTAACGGCAAAGTGGAAAAAATAAGCCTATGTGCGGTAGAATGTTGGTGGAAAAATGAACGATTTCTTAAAATTCTTTGATGATAAAGCAAAAGACTTTCCGATGCATCTTGAAATTACTTATAGCAAAATATGCGATTGGAATATTTTGATTTATAAAAAAGGTTGTGCTGATGATTACCCTGAAGCTAGACATGACGGCGAAGATGTAATAATTGTCGATGAAAGCGATTGCGATATGGAACTCTGCTTTGCTAAGGCACATGTAGGGTTAAAAGAATGGCTTTCGGAATTTGACGGCGGATATTAAGGCGGTGGAAGAATGAAAAACGGATGTTACATAACCGACAAGGGCGTGAAATACGAGGTTTGCAATAATCAAATAATGGTTGAACACGATAACGAATATTATGGCTGTTTGTATGGCAAATCATCAATGACCATATATAAAGGCAATCTGGAAGTGTTACATACCGGTTCGAGAAATATCAATACACCCGACGAACTATTTGACTTACTTTCAGAGATGCCAGAGATGTTTGAGAACATTGACAACCCTTTATCCGATTATCAACCGCCATCTGAAGAAGCAATGGTAAATTATGGCATATATGTTTCTGATTGTTCTTGTGACAAATTGTATACAGTTGAAATTGATGATAGCGCGATAACTACACATTTAAAAGCTTGCGCTAGAGACTCTAAAATAATTGAGGAAACAAGGAGATTTATGAGTAATGGAAGAAAAAATCAAAATAATATCTGATGGCAAAATCGCACAAGTGTTTATTGATGGCAAAAAAGTAAAATGCACGGACATGGAGTTACATTTTATCGGTCATTTAAACCAAAGTCCAATGATTAAAGTTAATGCGCGATGGCATAAAACAGATGAAAACGGAAATACAATTCTGAACGAGGATAAAACTGCCCTATTGACAGAGGAAATCAAAATAAACTGTTAGGAGCGGTGAAACAATGAGCATATTCAAACCGTGTAAAAAATGCGCTTGCTACAGAGAAGACATCTTGGTAAGCGGAGAAAAGCAAAAAGTTTGTAGCCCTCCGGTTCTTTCAATCTTTACAGTGTTATGCAAGGACGTTAATGCGGTCAAGTGTAGAAAGATAAGAAATATTTTAAAGAATAAGAAAAGCGGGAGGTGAAATCATGAAAATACTTATTGTAACAGCAGCCGCGTCAACAATCTTTTTGATATTAATTTTAATTCTAACCGTGTACTACATTGTTGACAATATTATTACAAATAAAAGGCTGAAACAAAATCAGATCGCCTGGGACGAGTTTAGCAAGAATATGTCGTGTAAAGACAAAAAACAATGTTATTTAGAATGGTGTCATAAAAGGAAAATTGAAAAAGGGTGGCGTAATTATTATTTCCCGAAAATGTAGGAGCCGAGAAATTATGGAATACCAAAACACAATGTTATGTCGCGGATATAGTGGCGAATTAAAACCTTGCAAAGATATAAAGGGTTGCGATTTATGTGTCGGGCCTGACATTGACGCAAATGGGAACGAAATATATGTATGTGGTCTTGGCACGGATACTTTTAAATGCAAAAGGGATAACCCAAATTGGAAACCCTTGACAAAGCAACAGTTTATTGAATTGCATAATAAAATGCTGATTTGCGGAAGAGGGAGAAGTATTGAAGAACTCCTTGAGAAAGCAATAATTGACGGAATTGTGGAGGATAGTGAAGATGAAAATATCAGAGATGAATAAATGTATTGCAGCAATGCGCGATTGTTATAATTTCAAAGATGATGAAACAGAAATTAGACTTGTAAATTTGGTAAGCTATGATGAAAGATGTGTTTACATTAGTACAAAAGATGAAAACGGAACACAGATTGAAATGACAAGGCGCGCGAATGAATTAAAACAATGATTGCTGATTATCAGCGGAAAGGAATTTTTATGAAAAAATTATTTGTAAGTGTGCCTATGAAAGGCAGAACAGAAGATGAAATCAAAGCAAACATTCAGAAGATGAAAAAGATTGTTGAAACTTTAGAGGGAGAGACACTTGAACTTATTGATAGTTATATTGAGGACAATTCACCTAAAGACGGCAAAGAAGAAATCTGGTATCTTGGAGAGAGCCTTAAGAAGCTGTCGCAGGCAGATGTATTTATCGGGATTGATGAAATATATGTTTGGAAGGGATGCCGCATTGAAACGAACACAGCGGAAGCCTACGGAATTAAAACATATATAATCCCGGTACGATATATAATCGACGATTATGACGCACTTGTGCGAAAATTGTACCCGTCTAGCAACGAAGCAGTAGAACGAATAATATATTAACCGGCTAACAAATGGAGTTAGTTGCTACCCTAGAAAAATTATAGGCAGAGGTCTATAAGCATCTCTGCAAAAGCGGAGGTGCTTTTCTTTATGGCTAGTCAGAGCCTAATTTCAACAGTAAAAGGATATGAAAACTACATAGAGCGGAACGGAATAGACGAACAGGTCATTGACGCATACATACAAGCTGTGGCTGTGGCTTTAAGAACAGAAAATGATGTTGAGTATGGTCTTAAAGTATCTGCAAAGACAAAGCAAATAATTGCACAATTTGTCAAAGAAAATACCGGAGGCCGTGTCGCGGATTTAGAGGTTTATGCCGGAGATAATAATACTTCCTACAGAATATTGAATCAGTTTTACGATGTCTTAATGTATGAAGCGGCGTATTTAGTTGACAGCTTTTTTTACTACATTGAAATTGACGAAAAAGACCCATGGAAGAGGTTCTATTTCCCTAGAAGACAAGTTCTAAAGCCGGTAGTAGGAGCATATCAGGAAATCTACGATGGAAAATTGGATTTTTTATCCGTGTCGCAACCAAAAAGAACCGGAAAAACAACCGGCGGATTAAAACTTGCACAAATGATGGGCGGCAGAGACCCGGACGGAAGTATATTTGGCGTAGGAAAAGGCGAAGGACTTGTTAAGAGGTTTTACGGCGGGTTGCTGCAAGACTTTGAAAACGAAAATACATATAAACGATTTTTGAGCGTTTTTCCTGAAGCTGTAAAAATAGGCGATAATTATAAAAGCGCTGAAAACCTTTCCATTGACCTTAAGAGCAAAAACATTTTTCCTACGTTTACTTGCCGGCCTATTGATGGAGCCATTGTAGGATGCACAGAAGCAAACGTGCTTGTTTATATCGATGACTGCGTTAAAAACCACGAAGAAGCAAGGAATCGAGATAGATTAGAGTTTTTGTGCGAAAAAGTTACAGACGATGTTTTGGGACGTAGATTAGAGGGCACACCTATTATCATTCAAGGGACAAAATACAGCTTATATGACCCCATTACAGCACTACAGAACAAGGCCGATGAATTAGGGTGGAGATGGAAAGAAGTAGCAATTCCGGCGTTAGACCCAATTACGGATGAAAGCAATTGGGAAATATGCCGTAAAGACAAAAAAGGATTGCGAAAAATTTTTACTACAGATTACTACCGAAAAGAGCGCAAACTTGTTTCCCCGGAAACGTGGGCCGCAGAATTTCAGCAGGAGCCTTACGAAGCCAAAGGCCGTATGTTCGCTCAAAGCGAGCTTAATTACTTTGAAGAACTTCCGGTAGGTAGAGAACCTGATGCAATTATGGCAGCTTGTGATAGCGCAGACAAGGGAGAAGATAGTTGTGCTATGCCTATTGGGTATGTGTACGGAAATGAAGTGTACATTGTGGATGTTGTATTTGACAATGCCGGAACACAATTTACCAAACCTGAATGTGCCAATATGCTTGTCAAACACAATGTTAAAACGGTTACATTTGAAAGCAACAGCGCCGGAGAATATTTTGGTCGCGATGTTATGGAACTTGTAAAGCAAAAAGGTGGCCGATGCAGTGCAAGATTTAAGTTTAATTGCACTAATAAAATTACAAGAATGGAAAATGCAAGAGATAATATTATTCGTGATTATTATTTTAGAGATTTTAAAAAGATGGATAGACAAAGCCAATATTATAAGTTTATGGATGAACTTACTAAGATGACACGAAGCGGAAAAGTACCACATGACGATGCACCAGACAGCATATCACTTTTTGAAAACGAAATGCGGGGCGGCACTGTTGCAAAAGCTGAAGCTATGTTAAACCCATTTAGGAGGTATTGAATGACGACCAAAGACTATCTCAATCAAGTAGGCAGGCTTAATCGAATGATTAACAACAAACTTATAGAAATCGCGCAGCTTAAGGAATTGGCTTGTAGTATATCAGCGATACAAACCGGAGAACGAGTTCAGACGACACCGAACTATGACAAAGTAGGCACAGCATATGCCAAAATCGACGAAATGGAGCGAAAACTTGATAAGCTGATAGATACTTATGTAGACAAGAAAAACCACATTATAGGCCAAATAGACGGCATAGAAGATGAAATGCTGTATAATATATTGTTTGCAAGATATATTGAACGGAAGACATTTGAAAAGATTGCTACGGAACTTGAATATTCGTGGAGACAGATAATAAGACTTCACGGAAAGGCACTTAAGCAATTTGAAAATCAATATGGCAGAGAATATCTTGAAAGATGACATAGAATGTCATAATGGCGGCGTGTTAATATTACAGTGGTAAATATGTGTTTCTCCTTAACACACATAAGTCCCCATACCCCCAGGTTGAGCATCGTGCGGTTGCACGGTGCTCTTTTGAATTGAAAAAGGAAAATTATGGAAAGTAAAACAATATATTGCCCTCGGTGTGGGCGCAAAGTTACCACATATGATGGTAAAGCTACTATAAATCCATTCGCTAAGTGCAAAAAATGTAAGAAACTTGTCATATATGACATAGAACACGATAAGACATTATTAAAACCGCTCCCAGAACGCAGAACAAGTTCGGGAGTTACTTTTTGTTAGAGGTCAAATATGAACACAATGTATTTACAAGACCTTGTTAAAGGCTGCTATGGTAGAAAAATTGCATATACGAACATAGACAAGATAACACCGGATAATGTCGTTAAAGTAATCGGAAGCACTATTGGAATTTTTAATTGGAATAGAACGATTATAAAATATCTGTGGGATTACTATAAAGGCGATCAGCCGGTGCTGTACAGACAAAAGCTGACAAATGCGGATATAACAAATAAAATTGTAGAAAATCACGCATATGAGATTGTTCAATTTAAGGTGGGTCAAACCTACGGCGAACCGGTTCAGTTCATAAGCCGCAAGAATGATGAAAATATCAATAAAGCAGTTGATATTCTCAATGATTTCATGACAGATGCTAACAAACAAGAAAAAGACATAAAAGCCGGAGAATGGCAATCCGCCACAGGAACATCGTTTAAAGCTGCTCAACCTAAAGCAGGGAAAATACCGATTAGAATTGTAGCACCTACTCCTATGAACACCTATGTTATCTATAACGAAAACACCGAAGAACCAATACTTGCGGTGCAGGAACTTAAAGATGCAGACGGAAAACGGTATAAAATGGCTTTTTCAGACACAATGTCCTTTACTGTTGCCGATAGCAAGGTTATTAGCACTAAACTACACACATACGGCGAGGTTCCTATTGTTGAGTTTCCGAACAATCACGAAAGAATATCCGATATTGAGCTTGTTTCGGGAATGCTTGACGCAATCAATAATATGCAATCAAACAGAATGGACGGCGTGGAACAGTTTGTGCAATATTGGGTTAAGTTCGTTAATTGCGAAATTGATGAAGAAAACTTTAAGAAGATGAAAGAAAGCCACGCATTGGTTGTTAAATCAATTAATAAAGATAACAAGTCCGATGTCGACATAATGACACAAGAACTTAATCAAAGCCAATGTCAGGTTGCTAAAGACGATTTATGGAATAATACATTGTCGATATTAGCAATACCAAACAAGCAAGGAAACACAGGCGGAGATACACAAGGAGCAGTAGAATTAAGAAATGGATGGGATTTTTCAAAGACAAGAGCAAAACTGAAAGACCCACTTGTTAAAACATCTGAAAAAAGACTTGCCACCGTCGCTCTTAATATCTTACGACTTGCAGGAATTGATTTAAAACTATCGGTTACAGATTTTGATGTTCAAATAAATCACAGCCCGCAAGACAATATGTACACTAAAGCGCAAACATTAGTTGTGCTATTACAAGCCGGAATACATCCGCTTGTGGCAATTAAAACAGTTGGCCTTTGGGGCGATGCGGAAAAAACATATGTATTATCTAAACCTTATCTTGACAACCTTTACAAAACTATTAAAGATGCAGAAGAACAAGAGAAAAAGGCACAAGAGATAGTTACACAATTAAACAAACAGCAGAATAAAACAGCTACCGAGGAATAATCGGTAACTGTTTTTATTTTATAAATTTTGCAGTTGTGCGTAAAACAACAGAAATCACATGTGGAGCAACCCACGTTAATAAGCGTAGTGACACGGAGGTAATTTATGACAAGAGAACAGGCAAAACAGAACCTTATTACTATCGGAGTGACGGAACCGACAGACGAGCAGATAAGTAATTATCTTAACCAGGTCAACGGCGAAACCCAAAAGGAGAAAGATAAGGCAAACCAGTACAAAGCTAAAGCTGACACGGCAGACAACTTACAAAAACAGCTTGATGAAATACAAGCCGGTAATATGACCGAACTTGATAAAGCAAATAAAGCCTTAGAGACGGCCAATAAGCAAATAGCAGACTTACAGAAGTCTAATGCTATTAGAGACTTGCGCGAAAAGGCTATGGCTGATTTTAAAGTCACAGCAGAGCAGGCAAAGTTAATTGTGAAAGAAGATGGCAGCTTTGATACAGCCGAACTTGGCAAGATTATGTCCGAAAAAGAAACGGCCGCAGCGCAAGCGAAAGAGCAAGAAATCGCAAAACATCAGGATATTCCGGGCGGCGGCAGTAATAAAGGCGGTACGGATAACAAGACCGAAGCTGAAAAAATAGCTGAAAGCATTATCTCTAGTGTACCTAAAGACAATGACGTTTTATCACATTATATCCAATAACAGGAGGCAAAAAATGGCGAAAGAAATGAATATGCAGTATGAGACAACTACATATGCGGGCGATGTTCAGATTTTAAAGCGCGAACCTAACGAAGCAATCCCGCTGACACTCGATTTCGAGGACGTAACAGAAAAAAACGCAGATGGTAAAAAGATCGTTAAAGCCGGAACACCAATCGGGAAAACCGGAAAAGCAGACAACACGGCAACCGTAGTCGGCATCTTAAGATTTGACGTGACAGAAGATAGACCACAGGGCGTACTTCTTAAGAAAGCATATCTTAACACGAAGGTGGCAGAAACACATTCTGGCGTTACATATGACGCAACAGTTAAGACAGCTCTTCCAATGATCGTATTTGAATAACAGGAGGTTGAACAAATGTTAATAAATGATGTATTAGATAGTAAATCTATTGCTTTATCAGCGACGGAAAATGCTAGTAACCAGATACCATACCTTGGATTACAATGGTTTCCGGAAAGGAAGAAACAGGGACTTGATTTAAGTTGGATTAAGACACATAAGGGTCTTCCGGTGTCACTTGCTCCATCTAATTTTGACTCTATCCCGACACTTAGAGCAAGAGGAGGATTAAGCAAAGAGAAAACACAGATGGCATTTTTCCGCGAGGGAATGACCATAGGCGAAGAGGAAATGCTTGAAATTGAGCGTATTCAGTCCGCTGATGACCCTTATCTTGCAAGCGCCTTATCAAGTGTATACGACGACACAAACACACTTGTAAGTGGCGCAGAAGTAGTTCCGGAGCGCATGAGAATGTCACTTCTTGCGACTAATGCAGGTCATCCGGTAATTGCTATCGAGAGCGACGGCGTTCAATATGCTTATGATTACGACAAAGACGGAACTTATGCAGCTAATCACTATGCAAAACTTTCCGGCACAAGCATGTGGAGTGACACAGCAAATTCAAAGCCGCTCACAGACCTTAATAACGCAAGGAAAAAACTGCAAAAGCAGGGCAAAATTGCTAGATATGTGCTTATGAACAGCAACACATTTCAGTATCTCCTTGATAATGCGCAGATCAGAAATTCTATTCTTGCACAGAATCTTACAGCAACGATTGAAGTTGATGATGACACAGTAATCTCGGTAGTTCAGAAGAGAACAAAGCTCACTATCGTACTTTACGACAAGATGTACATTGACGATGCCGGTAATGAACAGTATTTTTACCCAAATGATAAAGTAACTCTTCTTCCGGAAGGAGACCTTGGAAAAACTTGGTTTGGAACTACACCGGAAGAGAGAACCGCAAGACAGGTAGCCAATGTTGACGTGACCACATATGGCATTGGTATTACAGTTGCTACAAAGGTAGAATACGGTCCGCCTATGAAGATGTCCACGTTTGCATCGGAAGTCGTACTTCCGTCATATGAAAATATGGACAGCACATTTGTTTATGAGGTTCATAGCGAATTGTAGGAGGACAGTTTATGAAATACCCACATATAGTTGTTCTTAATGGCAAATGGTATAACGCAGGAGAAGAGGTTCCAGATAACACTGGAGCCTCTTTTGAGTATAGCAAAACAGCTATAAATCGTATGTCCACAGCGGATTTACAATCTTTTGCCGTTGAACAAGGCGTAGAAAATGCGGAAGAACTTACGGGAGCCGAACTTAAGAAACTGTTAATCGAGAAGTTAGGATTGTAGGAGCAAACAATGGACGAATACACCATATTAGAGCAAGTCAAGATACGACTTAAACAATTTCATATTGAAGATGAAACCGGAGAAGATGTGGTTGTGTTCGATAGCAAAGAAGACAATCTGTACATCCAACAGCTGATTAAGCAGGTTGAGAATGAAATAAAGAAAAGGCGTAATTACCCTAGCAGTTACACAGAAGAGCAGATTGCGGCAGATATGGCGAATTATGAGGATGTTATTGTCAACCTTGTTGTATACGACCATTCACAAGCCGGCGAAGCATATATGGAAACATATTCCGAGAATGGCGTAAGCCGTAAATGGGTTGAACGTAACAAGCTGATGTCGGACGTAATTCCCTTTGTTAAAGGATTATAGGCTGTTTAACATTGCCTTTAGGGCATTGAAAAGAAGAATGTGCGTGACCTTAAAGGTTGCAGGCGGCACACTTTAAGGGTGGTGGGCGGTGTGCCATTTTACGAAGAAAGGCGGTATGTTATGACTGCATCGACAGTAGTAAGCATAATAGCAGTGACGCTTTCTTTTATTTTCGGCATTATAAGCATATGCTTTTCGTGTCGAAACAGCAAAAGAACCGACACAAAAGATATAGAAGAGCGCGTAAAAGAGAATACGCGTATCAATATGAAATTAGATGCAATCTCGACAAACACTACGGATATTAAAAATGAAGTGTCGGAAATGCGGAAAGAAATCAATTCGCATAATGACCGCATTATCAAGGTTGAAGAGAGTGTAAAAAGCTTGCATCATAGACTTGACGGGTTAGAAATCCGAATAAACGGAGAGAAGGAGGCATAGAACTATGATTGATATAACACAAGTAGGAACTGTGCTTGCAATAGTAGTAATTGCATATCTTGTAGGACTTGCGGCAAAAGCCATTAAGGTAATTCCTGATAAGGCAATTCCGATAATTGTAGGAATTGTAGGCGGTATATTGGGCGTAATCGGAATGTATGTAATACCGGATTTTCCGGCAAATGATGTGCTGAATGCGATTGCGGTCGGAATTGTTTCCGGTTTGGCAAGTACCGGCGTAAATCAGGTTTACAAGCAGGCCACAAAGAAAGACAATGCTTGAAATTAATAAACAAATGATGAAATACTCCCGGCAAGGCGAGAGAGTAGAGATATACGAAAGAGACAGCGATGGAAACATCGTGTACACGAAATACACAACCGCAGACGGCAAGCCGATACCGGTCATAAAAGATACTGTAATCGGGTATTCTGACCCGGTTACATTCCGTGCGAGCATTAATAACAAGTTATCAGAAGTCTTGATAAAGGAATTTGGTATTGATGACAGCACAAGCTATCTTCAGATAGTAACGGATAAAGGCGCGTTACCGATTAAGACCGGAGATTACATATGGAAGTCATCGGCTGTCGGCAGGGATAAAAACAACCTTGTTGACGTTACCACGGCTGATTACATTGTCAAAGGCGTAGCGGATGAGGGATTGACGGTGGACTTATTCTTGCTACAGAAGAATGTGAGGTAGCAATATGCCGACAATCACAGTTAATATGTTTTCGCAACAATCCATTCTAAACGCCGTAAACGCCCTAAAAAGCTATTCTAATTCTCTGACGTATAAATGTCAGCTATTAGCTGAAAAACTAGCTGAAAAGGGCGTAGAAATCGCCAGAGTGCAATTAGCAGACCTTGACGCAATCTTCAAACGCGAATTGATAGAGAGTATTCATTCAGAATACGAAACATCGGTTCGCGGTGGCGGTGTATGGGCGGTGGTAGCCGGAACAGACCACGCGATGTTTGTTGAGTTCGGAACCGGCACAGTCGGGCAGAGCAGTCCATACAAAGGCAAATTACCGGACGGTGTGACTTGGCAATATGCAAGCGGCAAGACAATCAGGCAGCTTACGGACGGCAGATACGGATGGTTTTATCCGGGTGATAACGGTAATTGGTATTTTACCGAGGGTATGCCGTCAAGACCGTTTATGTACAATACGGCAAACGAACTCAGAGAGATTATTGTAAGCACAGCAAGAGAGGTGTTCGGCGATGACTAGTGATAATCAGTGGGCGTATGACCTTGACAAGATAATATATTCGATTGTATCAGCAAGAGCGAAAGAACAGCTTGTTGCGAAATATCCGACACTGTTTGTCACGGACGAGGAAGAAACATCGTCAAACCCACAGTTCCCGACAGCGTACATACACTCTCTGTCATCCGTGGAAGAGGGAGCAGACCTTGGCGGACAGACAATTAATGCTGTCAGAGCGACAGTGCAAGTCAAGGTAAGTACGAATAAGGATAGCAGCGATGCAAGAGAAGTAATGAGTGCTATCGCTGATATTTTTAAAACGATGCGGTTCAAAGCAATCGCGATGCCGGAAATTAAGACGTCCGGCGGAATATACAGAAGTGATGCGCGGTTCAGACGAATAATCGGCGCAAACGACACACTAACTTGAAAGACCTTTAAGGTCTTATTTTTTTACACAAAATTAGGAGGTAAAACACAATGGCATTAGCAGGAGTATCAACCCTTGGCGTGACATTTTCATACGGCGTTGAAACAACAGCCGGCACAAAACCTACAGCATTCAAGATTTTAACCCGTATCAATTCAATCGACGAGATTACGGTTACACCGGAAGCGATAGACGCATCCGCACTTGAAGATGCACAGACGCGTAACATTGCCGGAAGAGATACCGTAACAGATACGGTAGCAGTAGGCGTAAACAAGACAGATGACACCCTCAAAGAGTGGGAAGATTTAATCACCGCTTATAAAAAGCTTGACGGTGGCAAGAGAATGTGGTTCCAGGAGATAACACCGGGCATCGCAAAAGCGGAGTTTTTCGTGGCAACACCACCTTCAAAACTTCCGATTACAAGCAAGGCACAGAATGAACTTAACATTATGACAATCAATCTTATCTTGGATGAGATGATTGGTACAGATGAAGCCGTTCCCCCGACATCGGGGGAATAGTTAGCCATTCGACTGACAATGTGGTTAAAAAGGCTGTATCGAATGGCACAGACACAGAAACAGCCGACTATACGCAGTACCTTAACGGTACGGAGTAACAACTGACAGAAAGGGCGGTCTACGGACTGCCCCTTTCCTATGTGTAAGACATAGGAGGAAAGGTAAAAGGTATAAAAAATGAAAATTATTACTGTAAAAGGCAATGAATATAAATTAGAGTTCGGCTTTGATGCGGCTGAACATAAGAGCACCGTGCAGAAAATGTTTAAGGTTAAAAGCGGTGCATATATGGTTGAAGAGGGCATATCCGTTGACGGAACACCGACAGCAAGCGGAATTATTAACGGAACGGCATCTATGGTAGGCGATATACCGGGCATTGTTAAATCGGCTTTCTATGCCGGATTACTTGAACACCACGATATGCCGGAAGAAGATGCACACGCACTTCTTAAGGATTATATGAGGGAGAACAAGCTGTCATTCCGTGATGTGTTTATGGAACTGACGGAGTGTATGGAGACTGACGGTTTTTTCGACCTTGCGGGCATAACGGCGATGCTCAAGGATGCGGAGCCGGAGGAAGAGAAGAAAACAATCAAAGCCGTCAAGACACCACAAGACCACAAGAAACCGACTTCCACAAAATAATATGGGAAGAATACTTCCCTATGGCTTTTTCGCTTGGAATATCCTTAACGGAGTTTAAACACCTTAACCCAACCAAACTTGCATTGTGTATTGAGGGCGAAAAAATGAAACAGCGGCGCATTGATACTCTTGTGTGGAGTATGTCGCGTGAGTACGGAATACCGATGATTGCCCTTGGCTCAAATAACGGTATTCTTGGCAAAAAGAAAGTCGATTTTCCGGAACGCCCAAACAGCGACAAATCAGGTCCGCCTGAGGTTGACGAGAATGGGGAGGAGATATTATCTCCGGAAGAACTTGACCGACAGCGCAAGGCGTTTGTGCTTAAGATGCGCACGATGAAGATAAATTGGGATTTAAACCATCCCAAGAAAGACGAGGGCGGTACAGCTTAACGGCGTACTGCCCTTTATTTTTTATAAATTAAACAGAGAAAGTAGGTGCAAAAATGGCAGATAACGACATTGACCGCTTGAAGATACAAGTCGAAGCCGAAGCGACTAAGGCGAGCAATGCAATAGACCGCTTGGCTAATAGTATGCTTAAGATGTCACAAAGCCTTGGCGTAGATACGCACAAGCTGATGAACATTGCGACAAGTATCAGACAAGTATCAGATGCGGCAACCGGCTTTAAAGGTGGCAAATCAGCCGAAATAACCTCTTTAGCGCGGAGCCTTACCAAATTCTCATCTGTCGATACAAACTCGATATATGGGATTTCTTCGGCACTACAGAACCTTGCAAATGGTATGGCGGCGGCACAGAGTATAGACGCAAGCGGAATAGCCGGTCTTGTAAATGCAATATCAAAGCTTGGCGGTGTGAAGTCCACAGCCGGAACAGACAATTTGCTCCGTATGAAAGATGACCTTGTGCAATTCATACAAGGGATGAACTCTGTCGGAAGCCTTAATTTTGATGTTACCGGACTGTCGAACTTGATATACACGGTATCAAGGCTTGGTACGAATATATCAAGCAATGCCACAGCAAATTTACCGGGAATATCGACGCAGTTACAGAATTTTGTCCGACAGATGAATGACATAGGCTCTATTAGTTTTGATGTGAATAGGCTGTACAGTCTCACAAGTTCAATATCAAGGCTTGGCGGTGTTGCATCGGGCAGAGCAATAACAAACATTCCGCAGTTGGCACAAGCGATTAAGAACCTTATGGCAACCTTGGCAGCAGCACCGCAGGTAAGCAATAATCTTATACAGATGACAAACGCGATTGCCAACCTTGCAGCACAAGGCAGTAAAGCAGGAACGGCATCAAAACGAATACAAAAAGGACTTGATAACGTATCAAGGAGTGCCACAACAGCGAAAGCCAAAACAGTGAGCCTTGCGCAGGTGTTTGGTAAGCTGTACGCGAATTTCTTTTGGGTTATTCGTGGCGTAAAGAAATTAAACAGTGCAATCCGAAGCACAACGGATTACATTGAAGCATTTAACTACTATACCGTAGCTTTTAACAAAATCGGTTCAGAATGGGGCGATGAATTTGCCAAGTACGGTTATGACAATGCTACAGAATACGCAAACAGTTTTGCAAAGCGCGTAAACGATAAATTAGGTAAGTTATCCGGTCTTAAGGTTGATATAGACGCAGGACTTCTTGTGGAAAGCGGTGCAAAAAACCTTGGACTGAATATACAAGAGGTTACGCAATATGCGTCACAGCTTGCATCGGTAACTAACTCATTAGGGCAGAGCGGAGAAACAACGACCGCAATAGCAAAGTCAATGACAATGCTTGCCGGCGATATAAGTTCACTTTTTAATGTTGATTACTCAACGGTAGCAACGAACTTACAAAGTGGCTTAATCGGTCAATCAAGGGCATTGTATAAGTACGGCATTGATATAACCAATGCCACATTACAGACATATGCCTATAACTTAGGCATCGAAAAATCCATAAGCGAAATGTCGCAAATGGAAAAACAGCAGTTAAGAGTTCTTGCAATCCTCGACCAAAGCAAAGTATCGTGGGGCGATTTAGCTAATACAATAAATTCACCAAACAATATGATACGTCAGCTTAGTACGAACTTCAAGGAGACCGGAATGGTCTTAGGACAGTTGTTTATACCTATGTTGCAAAAGGTTTTACCGGTTATCAACGGTGCTACGATTGCGGTTAAGCGACTGTTAGTAAACATTGCATCCCTTATGGGAATTAAGATTGACTTTGAAAGTTTCGGCCAAAGCGGTTACAAAGAGGAAAGCGGTGCCGTAGATGATGTTGCGGACAGCTACGATAATGCAGCCGCGGCCGCCAAAAAGTGGCAGAATCAGCTTATGGGTTTTGATGAAATCAATAAGCTTACGGAACAGAGCGATACAAGCAGCGGCAAAACGGCAGGTGCCAAAGACACGCTTGACCTTACGGACGAAATCCTTAAGGCAACGGAAAATTACGAAAAGGTTTGGAACAAAGCCTTTGCGAATATGGAGAATGAAGCGCAGAAATGGGCGGATAAAATTTACAACACAATTGTAAACCATAAATGGTATGAAGCCGGAAAATTCATAGGCAGTCTATTGTCTGACGGTGTATCTTCTGTCGATTGGGAGGGTGTCGGGAAATGGATAAGCGATACCATATGCGATGCCATTGATTTTGTCAGAGGTTTTATTGACGGCGTGGATTGGAACGAGTTAGGAAAAGCCATTGTTGAAATGGTAAACAACATTGATGTTGGCGAAATAATTGTTTCAATCGCCAAACTTGTGTTCTCACTAGCCGGTGCATTGGTTGAATTTAATTGGGGAAGCTATCAAGGTGCCTGGGAAGAAGGTGGCGTAGGAGGAGTAATTGCAAGGGTACTTGCCGGAAGTGCTCCTGGACTGCCGATAATCATCAAGCTTACAACGGAAATCATTGCAAAGATAAAGGACACCGAATTTTTCAAAGCCATCAATGATTGGTGGGACGATAATGTTCTTCCAAAGCTAGAAAAGGCGTGGGAAATAAATACAAAGATTATTGCCGAAATAACAAATGTATTTAAGAATACCGCAAAACAATTATGGGATAACTTTAAAAAGGCGTGGAAGACTGTCGCAAAAGCCGGAATTGAAATTGCCAACGATTTTAAGAATACCGCAAAAGAAATGTGGGAAGATTTTAAAGACTCTTGGCTTGGAAGTTGGGTAATCTCAATCGGAAATGAGCTTGTCAATACCGCAAAACAGCTGTGGGATAAGCTTAAGAACGAGTGGGATAGAATACGCCATAATTGGATTGAAATAACTAACTTACTTAAGTTTACCGCAAGCGAATTGTGGGAAAGGTTCAAAGGAAGCGGTTTTGGAAAATGGGCAATCTCCATTGTCAATACACTTAAAAATACCGCATCGCAGTTATGGAACAATTTCAAGACGAATTGGGGCAATCGCGCGGTATCTATCATAAATACGCTTAGAAACACGGCATCGGAATTGTGGGCGAAATTTAAAGCCGGTTGGAGAAACTTTGGAGTGAGCATAAAGAATGTTTTATTGCATCCGGCAAGTACATTGTATAAAAACTTTAAAACCGCTTGGTCGATAGCTGCTGCAGCCGGTGTTAAGATTTTTAACCGGTTAGCTGAAACTGCCAGACAGTTATGGAACAAGTTCAAGGAAAATTGGTACAAACTCAATCCGGTACTTAATATCGGGTTAAGCCTGATTGACAAGATAAAAGGTCTCAGAGGCGGTGGTGGCGGAAGTGCTTTTGCAACCGGCGGTTTTCCGGAAGACGGAGTATTCTATGCCAACCATAATGAACTTGTCGGACGTTTTTCCAACGGAAAGACAGCAGTTGCTAATAACGATCAGATAACTACCGGTATTAGAGAAGCCGTAGTGAGTGGTATGTTGCAAGTGTTTGGCGGCATGAATATGAGCAGTCAGCCTAGCCACATTGTGGTTCAGATTGACGGCAAAGAAGTATTCAGTGCTGTACAAAAGCAGGCAGATGACTTCACGACAAGGACCGGGCAACCGGCATTTTTAACTTAGTATAAAGAGAACACTTACAGAAATGTAGGTGTTCTTTTTTTACCCCAAAATCAAGCGAAAGGCGGATTAGAATGAGCGAATGGCTTAAGATTGGCAACCTCAAAATGCCGAAAATATCCGGATTAACACCGAGTTGGAATAAAGTGTGGAGCACAAATACCGGGCGTAACGCAGAAGCGACAATGGTAGGCACAATAAAGGCAATAAAGAAAAAACTTGAAGTAGCTTTTGTTCCGTTATCACAGTCCGAACTGAACACGATACGGACAGCCGTAAATAACATCAAAACACCTTATGCAACAGTATCATATCAGCTTAATTCGGGCGAAACAGACAGCTTTACGGCATATACCGGAGATTTAGCCGGACAGCTTTATCTTGATGCGCCCGGCAAGACAATCTACAAAGATGTCAAAATAAGTATCATAGAGAAATAGGAGAACGAGCAATGAAATTATTTGAAGTAGTATCGGTATCAAACGGACTTAGAATACTTGACGGAAAGCGACTTCCGGCAAAAATTAATTACGCGCTTATGAAGAATAAGAAAGCACTTCTTAGCGAATTGCAAGGCATCCAGGAACAGCGTATTGAGATTATGAAGTCGCACGCGAAAAAGGACGATAACGGCGAACCGGTATCGGAAAACGGACAGTTCATCTTTGAAAGTGACGCAGACAAAGAGGAAGCTACAAAGGAATATGCGGAATTACTCAATGTAGATGCCAACATCGACATTATGACGGTTACTTTTGATGATATTGTCAAGTGTGACGATATGGAACCGCTTACGACGTCAGAGATTGAAGCACTGGAGTTTATGATTGATTAATAATCGGGAGGTAGTTCAATGAGAACTGCAAGCACGGATTTCATAGCGGCGGCAACAACCGACTATGCACGATACTATGGCAAATTTACCGTAGGCGAAACGGAATATACAGTACCGCTTACGGACTTAAAGGTAACGGCATCGGAGAATGGAAGTAGTGACTTAACGATAGGTAACGCACAATCGTCAAGCATTACTTTTTCTATCTATGAAGATACAGTTGACCTCGAAAACAGAGAAATGGTCTTATTCGAGGGCTTAGAGGTATCAGAGGGCAACATAGAATATATCCAAATTGGAATATTTAAGATAACGTCTGCCACGGCAGAAGAGGGGAAAACATCTTATACCGGATATGACCGTATGTACAGTAGTATGGAAATGACGTATGTGTCGAAACTGAAATATCCGAACAAAGATATTAACATCGTCAAGGAGATATGTACACAAGCCGGTATCACGTTTGTTGAAAGCACAATGGACGATAAGACAATATCCATTGCGACCGCCCCAAAAGGATATACAAGGCGCGAAATGTTAGGCTATTTGGCGGCAAGGCAAGGTAGAAATGCTGTCATTAATTCACAAGGTCAGCTTGAATTCCGGTGGTACAAAGATGCTGATTACACTATACGTCCAACTAAATACTATGAGAATGGCTTAAAGTTCACAACAAGCAAGGCTTTTAAAGTTGAGAAGATAGTATGTGAGGTTGCTACGGATAACGACAGTAAAACCCTTACAAGCGGTAGCGGTACTATGGCAATCAACATATCTAATCCGTTTATGACGCAGGCGGTTCTTGATGCCGTATACAAGAAGATAGGCGGTTTTACTTATAGACCGCTTACGGTTGAATGTCTCGGCGATTGGCGACTTGAAGTCGGGGATATTGTTAAAGTAACATCTGACGGTGTGGAGTATTCCGCCCCGATTACAAGCATTGTTTACGATTGTGACGGCGGTCTTAAATGTTTGATTGAGAGTTGCGGACAATCTGACACAAATAATTCAATCAACCCTACCGGTCCGATAACATCTCAAATGCAAAGGCTGACAGCGGAACTCATAACAGCTAATCAGGTTATCACGACAAAAATATCCGCAGAGCAGGCAGACATCAAGTATGCTACGATTGCTAATCTTAACGCGCTATCGGGCAAATTTGACACGTTAAGCGCAAAGGCAATAACTACGGATAACCTAGCCGCCGCGACCGCCAAATTAGGCTATATGACAGCGGAACAAGCGGATATTAAGTACGCGAATATCGAATTGACAAATATTGACACCGCAAACGTGGCTACATTGTTTGCAAATGTTGGCTTGATTGACCGTGCAACCGTAGTTGAGGGGCATATAACCGGCTTTCTCGACAGCGTAGAGGTAAACGCAAATAAGATAACCGCCGGAACACTTGTTGCGGATAGAATACTTCTCAAAGGTTCGGAAAGCGGATTGCTTTACGCACTTAATAATCTTGGCGAACTGACAAGCACTACGGTTGACAGCTTAGACGGATATGTACTCACTGACCGTACAATCAATGCGGATAAGATAGTCGCAAACAGCATAACCGCAAACGAACTTGATGTTGAGAACATATTCGCTGATAATGCGGTAATCTCAACGATTACTTCACAATCGGCATTTATCAATGCTATCAGTACAAATAGTGTGGTTGTAGGCATAAAGAATACCGTAGACAATTTATCCGTGGGTGACCGGAATTTACTCCTTGCGACTAAGAATTTCGGGAATATATCTACATCAAATGGCGATTGGCTAATGTCCACAGATGATGATGGATTTACAGTCGCAAGTCGAACTGGAAATGGTAATTGGAATGCAATACGAACAATTACTGATGTTGACGCTACAGACAATGCACAGTCCGATAAGCAAGTGGTTATCACTATTGATGCAAAAGCAGATGACCTTGCGACCACTCCGAAGAACTATCTCATAGCTTGTGAAGTGTATGGCTCAAATGACGGATTTAAAACGTGGTATCGCGCAGTATATACAAATTCTTATTTTGACGGTTCGGGGAATAATTTAAAGTATTTAGCCGGCACAAGAGAAAATAATAAGTGGTGTACATTAAGTTATACTATGACATTGGATAAACTGACATCCGGTTCGTGGGGAACGTATAACGAATACCGTTATGGAGTAGCCGTATATACAACAAATAATAACACTAGTCATACAATCAGTGTTCGTAAATTCAAAATGTCATTCGGTAATGTTCCGTCAGATTGGTCACCTAATCCGGATGATATATCGGTTGAGAATATCTATTCCGCGAATACCACAACGATTGACGGTGGGAAAATTACAACCGGTAGTATTACGGCGGACAAGATAAGCGTTGATGATTTAAGCGCAATTACGGCTAAAATCGGTTTGTGGAGCATAACAACGAACAAGATTTATGCCGGCGATGCTGAAACCGGAACAGCAGTTATGCAAAGACCGACTGTAAACACAAAATGGGTATTCGCAGCCGGTGGCAAATCACATACTAATTACGGAGATTGTCCGTTTAGAGTTGATAAAGAGGGTAACCTTTACTCAACAAGTGGAACAGTCGGCGGATTTACAATCGGTGCTGATTATTTAAGAACAAAAGCAGACAGCCGTGGCTATAAATTTGGAATGAATTCTAACGCACAGCCGACCGGAATATGTTCGTATATCGGCAAAGAGGGTACGGACTATGACTATGTATATAGGCTTGGTTGGGACGGCAGTGTGGAAACATCTAAGCTGACAGCCGGTGGAGCAGTATTCGGAAGTGGGCGTGTCTATTTTGAAGCAACAGAAAAAGCGTATCTGACAAAGGGCGATAGCGTACCTATCGTATTTTCTACCGGCGGATATATAACCGGTGGCGGTCAGACGGTAGCTTTTTTTCTCCCGACAAGGCTTATTATTGGCGCAAGCAAAGCTACATTGTCGTTTACATCAAGTGAGGGCATTAAGGTCAGACAAGGCGGCAACTATTGCTATGGTTCTACGGCTGAGACGAATGTCAGGCCAACATCTCAATCAATATCGTTAAGCGGAGAATCAGGCGTGAATGTGCAATTAGTAATGCCAAACACAAGAAATGTAACTAATAATGACGCTTGCGGCGTGTCATTAACCGGCACACTTAAATTATCTTAGGAGGTAAAAAATTATGAGTAGTAGAGTATTAGAAGATGCAGTAAATCAGATTACCTGCACATACAAGACACATTGCGACAACAAGAAGAATGGCAATGCGTGGGCGCAAGGCATAGACCTTGTGAAATACAAATCACAGCTTGATTTTGTTACCGCACATTCAGACGGTACGGTTATCAAGGTTATAGCTTATCTCTCCGGTACAAACGGTATGCCGGACAAAGAGGGAATGGGATATGGCAATTATGTAATGATTAAGCACAATGACAAGATATGCACCTTGTACGCGCATCTTGAAAAGGTGTATGTAAATGAGGGCGAATTTGTCAAGAAAGGACAGCGTATCGGCTTTATGGGAAATACCGGCGGAAGTTACGGAGCGCATCTTCACTTTGAGGTCAGAGAGTACCCTAACGGCATCCCGACAAGCGGTTTACACGATGAAAGCAAGTATAAATGGCTTGACCCTACACCGTACATTGACGCGGACATTACCGGCATAAATACGGCAGAATACAAGCTTAACGGACTTGATTATTCGCCGGTATTCAACCCGAAATATTACCTTAACAAATATGCCGACCTTAAGGCAGCTTTCGGCAGTGATTATGACAAAGCTTGGGCGCACTTCAAACAGTACGGTATGAAAGAAGCAAGGCAGGCAAGCACGGAATTTAATGTGATTGCTTACAAAGATAACTATGCCGACTTAAGAGATGCGTTTGGCGATAATCTTCCGTTATACTATGAGCATTATTGCAACTACGGACGTAAAGAGGGCAGGAATGCAAGGACGGTTGAAAAGAAAACACTGACACTGACAAGTTACCCGAATTATACAAGTGGTAATGGATATTACCGTGTAAGGAAGTCTTACAAGGATGAGAAGAATGCAATCGGTTCTTATTGCACTTGGAGCAGTGCGTACAAGACTTGGAAGAGATACAAGTCAAGCGGCTACCATATCTACGATAAAAACGGCAAACAGCTTGATTAAGGGCATTAATAAGGCGTGTGGTACTTATGTACTGCACGCCTTATTTTTATTTCGATAAAATATCTACATAGAACATATCAAGGTTTATCTCTTGACCGCTTGAACCGTCAATGAAATTTGTGGTATCTACAAGTCCATTGAAAGTTCCGTATATTCTTATTATATCTTCTTCTAGCAGCTTTTCATAATCTTTAGCAGATGTATCTCTCTTATCCGTCACAAAAAACATATCGCCATCGTAAATATCGTATTCCTGGTCTTTAGTGAATACCTTGTATGTGGTAGTGCCGAAAGAGGTTGATACGTCAAATATTTGTACATCGATGTAAAAATTCTGACCTTTATACTTATCGGGATTGCGCTTAACATCTTTATAGTTGAGTTCCGAGCAGGTAGCGGCAAAATCATCTTTAGACAAGTCGGTTTTTGAAGATGAGGTATTGCTACCTGATACAGCGATTATTATTGTGATTACCATTAATGCGGTTGCAATAGAGCCAAGGACAAGACCGGCTGTAGCAGTTCCACCCTTATAACCGTATCTCTTGTTCGCGCTTGAACCGGTTGCACCTAGTACAATCGCTATAATGCCTAGAATACCGCCAACAAATATAAATGATGTTATTATACCTATGATACCTAAAACAAGTGCCGCTGTACCTTTTGGCTTGTATGGTTGCGGTTGTGGCTGCGGTGGGAACGGTTGTTGCCATTGTGGTGGTTGCTGATAAAATTGATTATTATTATCCATATGTCTCTCCTTGTAAAATCGTGTCGAGAATTGCGATAGATTACCGCGTATGCCCGACAAAATGTGTGATATGATTGTAAATGTCCTCGGAAAGAGGATATTCAAGTTCCGACTGTGGCGGTGTTTGGTAGCGCGGCACCGTCACTAGAACTTAATGATACTTTATGTGGGATATTTTGTCAATGTGGGTTGACAAGCAAGAACAAATGTTCTAATATAGGCATATCGCTACTATAATCGTGTGGTATTCGGGAGGGTTGTTGTATGGAAACAGAAGAATACAAATGTCAAATTATTACAATGATTGAGCAATGCAATAATCGTAGATGGCTTAGTGCCATATATGAGTTTATTAAAGTATTACTTAACAGATAAGAAAAAAGCCAAGGGTTTGCGCATTGCCCTTGGCTTTTCTTTACTTGTTTTCAGAAATTAAATCAATCAATTTCTCTAACTCGTTCCAACCCTTGTCATCTAATCGGGCAAGAGCCGAAATCAAACGGCGTCGAAAATCACTTTCATTAGTCCTTATGACTTCCCCAAGCAATTTTGAAATTTCTTCATCCTTAGAAACAGGACTCATCATTTCTCCATTTCCGGTTCGCAGCCATTCCTCATTAATGTTAAATTCTCTACATATTGAAACGATGACGGCATCAGTCGGATTTCGTAATCCTAATTCATAGTTTCCTATAGTATTTCCTTTAACACCAATTCGACTTCCAAATTCCGCTTGTGTTAATTTTACTTCTTTTCGGATTTGTTTTATTCGGTCTTTCATATTCTTTACCTCCTTTCGAGATAAATATATCAGAAAAATCCCACATAGTCAAGAAAAAAGTATTGACAAATTCTTCTTTGTGGGATAGAATAATCACATAGTCAACAAAGGAGGTGTGACACATGAGCGAAAAGGAAAGACAGATAGTTGAAAAGCTGAAAGACGCAATCCCGAAAATGTCAGAGTTTGACAAGGGATATATTCTCGGCAAGACAGAAAGCCTTGCTGACGGCTCGGAAGAAAAGAAAAAAGAAAAGGAGTAGATATATGGAAAAACCAAGAACAATAGAAGATGACCCAATGCAAAGAACCTTACAGGATTATGTAGAACAAATGGCGTTGGGCGTTGCAAATGATGTTGTAAGAGGTGAGAGAGTTGAAAAAATACACGACGAATGCAAGATACTCAACTCCCTCACAAATGCCTTATTGGCTGTCAAGTATTAATAGCCAACATGAAATGGATTACTGATTGCTGCGACTTTAACCGGCTGTGCTTTGACGGTGTTCATAAATTCATCATAGTATTTGCTATATTCTTCCTTGAATTTAGTTACATCGCCTTGATAACCACAAATTTTAGCAATCGCATAAAGCTCCGCAAGTCTTGAACTATCCATTAATTTTACCACCTCTTTTCTGAAATGAGATAAGAGGATTATATCACAAAATATCTGGAAAGGAGAAGTATATGGATTTACAAATATTCAATAATGAAGAGTTTGGGAAAATCCGAACAGTTGAGAAAAATGATGTTGTTTATTTTGCCGGAAGTGATGTTGCAAAGGCTTTAGGTTATGCAATCCCACATAAGGCGGTGCAGACACATTGTAAGGGGGTTCTAAAATGGAACATCCCTACAGATAGCGGAAATCAGGACGTTTTGTTTATAACCGAGGGCGATGTTTACCGCCTTATTATGAGATCGAAACTGCCGAGTGCTGAAAGATTTGAAAGTTGGGTAATGGATGAAGTTCTTCCGTCAATCAGAAAGAATGGCGGTTACATAGCAGGTCAGGAAACGATGACGGATGATGAACTCCTTGCCAAGGCTCTTATGGTGGCAAATAACAAGATTGCGGAAAGAGACCGCATAATCGAACACCAGAAAGCCAAAATCGAATATGACAGACCGAAAACAATTTTCGCCGATGCCGTAGCGACAAGTAACACATCAATCCTTGTCGGAGATTTGGCAAAGATAATATGTCAGAGCGGCGTACAGATAGGACAGAAACGGTTATTCGCGTGGCTTAGAGATAACGGGTATCTTATGAAAAACGGTTCTTCCTATAATATGCCAATTCAGAGATATGTACAGCAGGGTTTATTTGAAGTTAAGGAAAGAAGCATACAGAACCCGGACGGAAGTGTGAGAATAACCATCACTCCTAAGGTAACGGGGAAAGGACAGTTGTATTTCGTGAACAAGTTTTTAGGAGGTAGCAATGGTAAAGAGGAATAAATTTAAACGGTTCATCCATTCACTACCGTGGGCGGCATACACCGGCGCAGTGGTATTTATAGCGTTGATGTTGATGTTAATAATTGTCGCCATGATAAACCATAACCACACAACAACCACGGAAGAACCTGAACCGGAAACAGAAACAATAATCGAAACGGTCAGCATTGTACGGCAGACGGATAGTGAGGATTTATATTTTTCGACAGAGAAAGGAGAAGACAATGGCAATTAAGAGTTACAAGGGATTTAACAAAGATATGACTTGCAAAGGATTTCAGTATGAAGAGGGCAAGAAATACGAGACGGAAAGGGCAGAGTGTTGTGAAACCGGATTTCATGCGTGCGAATATCCGTTAGATTGTTTTTCACATTACGCGCCAAATGACAGTGTATATCATGAGGTAGAACAGGACGGAGACATTGACCGCAAAGATGACGGTACAAAGATTGCATCAACCAAAATCAAGATTGGCGCAAGGATAAGCATAGCCGGAATTGTTAAAGCAGCTATTGAGTACACAATGAGCAGAACTAAAAAGGAAGCAAGCAAAGATGATGATTACGGCGCATCGTCAGCCACCGGTTCTTACGGCGCATCGTCAGCCACCGGAGATTACGGCGCATCGT
>ULSO01085496.1_pt1 | contig 37668 bp, 35 predicted proteins | sample 1956701 | NCBI WGS metagenome assembly ULSO01 (sample SAMEA4835708, study PRJEB28245) | human gut metagenome | biome: gut microbiome; material: fecal sample | place: Denmark | collected 2008 | reverse complement strand
GACAAGCCATGATTTGAAGTCTGCTTTGAAAATGTTTTTTGTTTATCGCACCAACATAATCAAGCGTGCTTATTCCATAGCTGTTTTTATATTGGTTGGTCTTTTTGAGATTTTCTGTGTAATTGTCAAAAGAGAAACTTGCAACAGCAAGTGCAAAACACAAAAAGATGGCAAAAACTATTACAATCCCAACAACTATATATGTTAACATGGTTATATTATATATTAAAATTCATATTTAATCAAATGCTTATGGAAGATTGTTTGAATTTCATGTCACTAAAAGAACGACGCTTCCTTTATAAATTTTCGTGCCAGCTGGTGGAAGTTGTTTTGTTATGATTGAACCATCTCCGTCTATTTCATATTCAAGTCCAACCTTTTTCAACTCTGCGACCGCATTTGCCAAACTTAAACCAACAACTTGAGGCATTATAACTTCTTCCAAAACCACTGATGGGTCATCTTTTGGAATGTTGTAAAACTCAAACAGTTGACTGAAGAAACTTTTTCCGTATGGTGCTGCCACAAGTGAGCCATAATATGCACCGGCACTTGGTTCGTCCACCAAAATCATGAAAAGATATTTCGGATTGTCTGCGGGATAGGTTCCGATGAAACTTGAAATATATTTCCCATTTGCAATCTTTCCGTTCTCGTCATACTTTTGTGCCGTTCCGGTTTTTCCACCAACATTGTATCCTTCAACAAAGGTATAATCTCCTGTTTTGTTTTCCGCTTTCTGAAGAAGACCATTGACAATCTCACTTGTTGCTTCGGAAATTATTCGTTTTTCTTTGATTTGTGGAGTGTAGGTCACATTGCCATCGACATCTGTGATTTCTTTGATAACCGTTGGGGTGTGATAAACTCCGCCATTTGTAATGCCTGCGACAATGGAAAGAAGTTGAATTGGTGTGACGGCGATTGCATGTCCAAATCCCATTCTCGCCAGGTCCACAGTTTTAACCGATGACTTTGGCATCAAAATTCCCGCACTTTCTCCATTTATGGTTATCCCTGTCTTTTGCCCAAGTCCAAATTTTTCCATGTAAGAATAAAATCTGTCAACACCAAGCCTTAATGCCAAATCCATAAAACAGCAGTTGCAAGAATTGGCAAAGGCTTCGGCAAGTGTTTGATTTCCATGTCCTATTGTCTTCCAACATTTGATTCTCTGGCCGTCCACAATTCTATATCCTGGGCAATAGAAATGGTCGTCAAGGCTGACAACACCCGCTTCCAATGCTGCAGCAACCGTTAAAATTTTGAAGGTTGAACCTGGTTCATAAGTGTCTGTGACTGCTTTCATTTTTGACTGCTCGAAAAGTGCGGTCAGGTCATCACGTGGCGGTTCGTTCAAATCAAAACTTGGTTTTGACGAAATTGCCAAAACCTGACTTGTTTCAGCATCCATAACAATTCCTGTGACACTTTTTGCTTCCTGTTCAGAATATGCCTGTTCCAAAATCTGTTCCAACAAAATTTGAATTTTGCTGTTCGCTGTCAAGGTCACATCATCTCCAGCAATGCCACTGACATAATATCTTATGCTTCCACCAATTTCTTTTCCTTGCAAGTCGCTTTGCACATAACTGTATCCATCTGTTCCAGTCAAGTAATCATTCAAATATGCTTCAAGTCCCGCTTGTCCTTCGTTGTCAATTGATGAAAAACCCAAAAGCTGAGTAAGCAAATTTCCATAGACATAATACCTTCCAACATTTTCTGTCAAATAGACTCCATCAAGTTTTTCTTTGTAAATTTGTTCTGCCATGTCCGCATCAACTTGCATTTTGAGCAAAACTTCTGAAATATTTTTCTTGGAAACTTTTTCAAGTGTCGATTGAAAATCAAGCCCAAGCAAATTTGAAAGAACTGTTGCAGTGTGCGTTGGACTTTTAACTTCCCTGCCTCTGACATAGACATCATAGGTTGTGTAACTTACTGCCAAAGTGTCTCCAGTGCTGTCAAAAAAAGAACCTCTTGAAGCGGTCAATGACAAATCTCTCGTCCACTGATCAGTTGCTTTTCTCTGAAGTTCTTTTCCATTGATTATTTGCACGACAAAAAGCCTAACTGATAGGCTACAAAATACAAATAACAAAACTAAACATACTGCTTTAATTCTTTTTTGCAAGGAATGAAGAGTGTAAGGTTTTTGCAAGATTAACCTCCAAACAACCCTCCTAAGAAAGAACAAAGTTTGTCAAACCAATTGCTGTATTCTCCCAAATCTCCAGCATCCAACAAATCGTCAGGATAAGTTTCAATGATTTCCATACCTTGTTTTGCTGTGTCAAGTTTGTAGATGTTTTGCAGATATTTCGCCAAATTGAGTTTATAAGTTTCATCAATTTGAATAAATTGAGTGTTCATATTGTCAATCAAAATGGTGTTTGTTACACAGACAACAGCACTCGCACCAAGTGCACAAGCAAGGGCAATTCCCGCCACTTTTTTCTTGTTGACACTCTTTGTTTTTGTTTTCTTTTTCAGTTTGACAATCTTTTTGTTCTCTTCAATCAAATCATAGTTGGGTTTTTCAATGATGTTTTGAGAGACTTTTGCTTGTGGTTTTTGTTCTTGAACAATTTCTTCTTCATTTTTTGTATTTTCAAATTGCTGTTGAATCAAAACTTCTTTGTCGATTTTGAACTGCTCTTCTGCTTTTTTCTCTTCCTGTCTTTTGACATCACCAATTGTCATATCTTCCAAGGAGTTTAAATATTCGGTTTTTAAAGTTGTTTGCTGTGCTTGTGGTTTTGATTCTTCTTTGACTTTAAGTTTGATCGAAACACTTGGTTTTTCTTGGGTTTTGCTGGTTGTTACTTCTTTTTTTTCTGTTTCTTTTTCCACAATAAGTCTGTCCATATATTATATTTTCCTCCTTTTTGTCATATTCACTAAAGATTTATATTCTTTCAATAATTCTAAGTTTTGCACTTGTGCTTCTCGAATTTTCTTTTTGTTCTTCTTCTCCGGCAATGATTGGTTTTCTGTTGACAAGTCTGATTTTTGCCTTGTGTCCACAAATGCATATCGGTGTCTTTGGTGGACAAATGCATTTTGTGCTCTCAAGTTTGAAAACGTTTTTGACAATTCTGTCTTCAAGACTATGAAATGTCAAGACACAACCTCTTCCATTTTCGCCAAGCAAATCAATCAACTTCTCCAGAAGTTCGTCAAGACCTTCCAACTCTCCATTGATGTATATTCTCAATGCTTGAAAGACTTTCTTTGATGCCCCACCACGAGAATAGACAACTTTCTTTGGCATGCTGTTTTCAATAATGTCACGCAATTGGAATGTTGTTTCAATTTTTCCTTTTTCCCTTTGTTTGATTATGTTTTTGGCGATGCTTGTCGCAAATTCTTCTTCTCCATATTCTTTCATGATTTTGACCAATTCTTCATAAGAAAATGTGTTGACGATTTCTTCTGCTGTGACAACTTTTTCTTCTTTATCCATTCTCATGTCAAGTCTTCCGTCATGAACAAAACTGAAACCTCTCTCACCTTCGTCAATTTGATATGAACTGACTCCCAAATCAATCAAAAAGCCATCAATCCTGTCAATTCCGTATTGGGTTTTCAAAATGTCAGGGGCTTCTTTATAGTTTGATTTTATCAAAGTGACTTTGTCTTTGAATTTTTCCAGAACTTGTGAACTTTTTTTGATCGCATCACCGTCTCTGTCAAAAGCATAGAGATGTCCACTTTTCAATTTTTTTGCAATTTCAAAAGAATGTCCACCGCCACCAACAGTGCAATCGACATAAATTCCATTTGGTTTGATATTCAATCCTTCAATCACTTCTTCAAGCATGATTGGTGTGTGTTTAAATTCCATCTCTCTTCCTTGAACTTGATTATATCACACAATCAAAAATATTCCAATAAAAAAAGAGATTGGTTTTCAATCTCTTTTCTTTTATGCAACGTCAAACAACAATTTGAGTGCTGTTCCAATTTCGCTTTCTGTTCCATAAACAGTTTCAATGGCAAGTTTAATGCTGCCACCATATTGTTCCTTATCTTCAGGACTCAACAAACCATCTCTTGATTCACTTGTGTCAATTAAGTGTTTCAAGTTGTTGATTGTTTCAACAATTTCCTCTTCAGACTTATCTGTCATGCCATCAATAACTTCTTTGATGTTTTTGACATATTCCGCAATTGTTTCATTGCTTAATGTGATGTCCTTAACACTGTCAGCAAGTGCAGTTGCAAAGTCAATGACTCCATCGAGTTCTGACAAGATCTGCTCGTAACTTGCATAGGTGTAATATCCATCAGTTCCAGACACACCAAGATATCCTTTGACATCTTTAAAGAAATCATTTGTTGGATTTGTTTCATATGATGGGTTTTGTGTGATATTTTCGCCTGTCATATACCAAATGATATTTGCAAAAATTTCGTTGAACACGCCGTCTTTTGCACCATCGTTATAAGCATTAACTTTGAGTTCGTCCAAAATTCTTCCAAGTTGTTCAAGAGTCAAATCTGCATCACCTGTGACAGTTGAAAGCAAACTTGAAATTATTTCGATCACTTCTGCCTTCTCTGATTTGAGATTTGTCAAACTTGTGTTTGGTTGAACTCCTGTGATTTCGCTGATTGATTGGTCAATCATGTCAAAAATTTGATTTGTCAATCCTTCAAATGCTCTTGCACTGAAAACCGGATCAAGTGTTTCAGAAAGAACATTGTCTTCAATCATTGCATTCAAAACATCTTCCATTTCTGTTGTTCCAGAGAGCAAAGCTTTGAGATATGTCTGATTGTCAGCACCAACTGAACCTTTGTTGAGAGAAATCAAAACTTCTCCAAGATATTTGAGTTCTTCGTCCCAAACCATAACACCATTCTTCTCAGCAACTGCAGCATCTTCTTTGATTTTGTCAATACTGATGAGTCCGTTTGTGTTTTCTTCACTTCCAAGTTGATCAACAAGTTGATTGAAAAGTTCGTTCAAATTCAAAGCCTTGAGTTGATAGATTGGAAGAAGCATATCAGAAAGTAAGTTTGGATTTTCTTCAAGTCCTGTCAAAACGCTGTCAAGCAAAGCATCAAAATCTCCGCCTTCACCAAGGTTGCTCAAGTCAATGTTTTGAAGTTCCAAGATTGGGGTTTTTACAAAGTTAATAAATTTTGTGTAAGTGTCAAGTTTTGTTGTTGTTTCAGCTTCAGGAGTCAAATAAACTTCATCTCCAAGCAAGTTGAAATTATACAATGTCAAAATGTTGTCAAGCACATAAACATCATTTGGTCTTGTTTCTCCATTTGCTGGAAGAACAATGATTTCAAGAGTTCTGAGATTGTCAAGTGTTGTACCAAGTTGAGTGAGAACATTTTCAAGATCGTCAAGATTTGAAAGATATTCAATTGGATTTTCTGCTTGCATCATTGCAGAAATGTCAACTTTTTCATTGATTGAAATGAAGTCATCAACTGCTTGCAAAATGTCATCAATCATTTGTTCTTTGTTTTCAATGTTTGTGTTGAGAGCAATTTCAAGGCCTTGGTCATTCTGCAAATTTTCTGAAATTGCTTCTGAAGCAAATTCCCCCAAAGTTTCAAATGTGTCATCAACAAGATTGAGTTGCAAAACATCTTGTGCAATTTTCTTTATTGACAAACTATTTTCACTGATCAAATTCAAAACACTTGTGAGCATGTCTTCTGTGTTGATGTTTTCAAATTTTGAAATTAATCCACTCTTGAACAATTCATCTGCAACATCAACAACGCTCAAAATGTCATGTTTCAAATATTCATAAGTATCAAAGTCAACACTAGTGAAGCGTGTGTATAAATCGTTGATAATGTCTTGTGCAATTTGTGGAATGTCCTGCAAATTCAATTCTTCTTTGAGAGTTTCAAAATTTACGACAAAATCATTTATTGTGTCAGAAACTACTGTTTTGAAAAGTCCATTATTCAAGAATGTTTCAAGGTTTGTTTTTAAACTTGTCAAGTCAATAGAAACATAGTTTTTGTCAACCGCACTGTTATAAACAACAACAAAATCGTCATAAACATCTGCTGCTGTCAAGATTTCTTTTCTAAGTTCAATCTTTTCTCCATCAATTTCAAAATTTGAAAGTCCATCAAATAAAGCATGATCAAGACCACCCGCTCCAGCAATTTTTCCAACAACGCTGTCATTATAAGCAAAAATCACTTCTGAAACTTCTGGTGGAATAACTTCGCTCAAAGACTCAGCAATGCTTTTCATTTTGTTGTTTTCTGTTGTTTCTTCACCATTTTCATTTGCATTAACTTCCAATGTCTGAGTCTGTGCAGGTGGAAGTTGAACAAGTTCTTCATATGTCTTTGTAAGTGATGTCAATGGTGCAAAAAGAACAAACAAAAATAAAAATCCTTCAACCATTCCAATGATTCCGCCATAGGCACGATATGGTTTTGTTTTTTCAAAATCTTTCTTTTTCTTTCCAAAAGCAAGTCTGGCAACAATAAGATAGATAATATCAAAAATCAAGAACACAACCAAAGTCAAAAGAATGAACATAATTGGAGAAACTATGGCATTTGGAAGTCTTTCCAAAAATTCTGTTGCAGTTTCAAACTGAGAGATGTCGAAATTCGTTTGAATCATCGAAATGATGTATTCACTTATTGTGTAATTTTGCCCATCAATAGGAATTGTGATTCCCAAAATTGCGTTTGTGATAGGTTTTGTGATAAAGAAAGACACCACAACACTGACAACCAAAAACAGCAAGTGCAATGATGATCTTTTGAGACCTCTGACAAGTCCAGCAATCAAACCTATGAGCAGGAATAAAACCAAAATTCCTATGGACACCCACATTATTATATCAGCCATTTTGAATTCTCCTTTTCAAAACAAAATGTTTAAGTTGTTTTGATTATATAATATTTTTTTCTTTTTATCAACATTTATTATTGCTTTCAAGTTCTGATTTAAAGATTTTTAAGTCGTTTTAGAAATTTTTCCGTCTATTATTGTATATAATTTGCCTTCAATTTCTCTTTCATCCGTGCAAGTGATGAAGGTTTGAGTTCTATCTACAAATTTCAATAATCTTTTTTGTCTGTCAATATCAAGTTCGCTGAAAACATCATCAAGCAAAAGAATTGGATATTCTCCATTTATATTGAACATATTTTCAAGTTCGGCAAGTTTAAGCGACAATGCAACCGTCCTTTGTTGCCCTTGAGAACCAAAATTTTTGACTTCAACATCATTCAAAAAGATGTCTATGTCATCTCTGTGCGTTCCGATACTGGTGTAACCAAGTCTGAAATCTTTTTCGAGATTTTTTTTCAACAACTTATCCATTGAAACTTCAAACTTTTCATCCAAATTCACTCCACAACCACACTTATATTTCAATGTCAAGTTTTCTTTTCCACCACTGATATATGAATGTGCTTTTTGAGAATAAGGCATGATCTGCTCAATAAACTTGTTTCTTTCAAAGGCAATGAATTTTGCTGAAGTAACAAGCGCCCTGTCCCAAATGTCTATTGTTTCTTTGACCGCTTCCAAGGTTTGGCTGTTTTTGAGAAGTTTGTTTCTGTTTGCCAAAATTTTTTCATATCTTGAAAGTTGATAGAAATATCTTTTGTTGTTTTGAGATATGTCAATATCCATAAACTTTCTTCTCTCATCAGGACTTTCTCTGACAAGTTTCAATTCTTGTGGCGAGAAAAAGACAACATTGATTTCTCCAATCAATTCTCCAATTTTTCTTATTGGGAGTCTGTTGATTTTGATGCTCTTTTTTTGAGTTTTGTTCAAATTTATATCGATTTCAACATCTCTATATTTTTTGTTGGCTTTAAGTTTGATTGAAGCGTTTTCTTCTCCCCATTTGATCAAATCTTTATCTTTGCAAGATTTGAAACTCTTTCCAATGCAACAATAAAAGATGCTCTCAAGCAAATTTGTCTTTCCTTGAGCATTCTTTCCAATGAAAACATTGACCTTATCATCAAACTTGACATGAAGGTCAGAGTAGTTTCTGAAATTGTGAACTGAAAGGGTTTCTATCTTCATCAATGGTATTTTACCACAAAATTTTTATATTTCAAACTTGCTTGACAATTTATTTTTTCCAACTTATAATTTTCGTATAAAAATCGCATCTTTGCCGACCATGATACTGTATGATTTTTAACTTAAATTAATCGGAGAAAACTATGCAAGAGATAAGTGTAATTTGGCAACAAGTGTTGGAAAAATTGGAGCTTCGAATTTCGTCGGTTTCGTTTATGCTTTGGATAAAGACAATCAAACCAATTGAAATTGATGACAAAGACAATTTCATCATTGCTGCTCAATCAGTTTCTGCAAAAAATCAAATTTTGAGAAATTTTATCGACAAAATCAATGATTGTTGTTTTGAAGTTGTTGGAAAACCTTTAAAAATTGTTGTTCTTGATCCAAACGAAGAGATTGAATATCTCAAAAACAACAGAGTTGAAGAAAAGAATGTTTCTTCCAAAGAAGAAAAAAATCCGTTTGTTGAAAAGTTCACTTTTGACAATTTTGTCGTTGGAAAAAGCAACCAATTTGTCTATGCTGCAGCAAGAACAGTTGCCGAACACCCTGGAAAAAGATATAACCCTCTTTTCATTTACGGAAGTTCTGGACTTGGAAAAACTCACCTTTTGCATGCCATTGGAAACTATTTAAGAGAATATCAACCAAATCTAAAAATCAAATATGTCACTTGTGAACAATTCACAAATGACTATATTTCTTCGCTCTATTCTTCCACAAAAAACAAAGCAATCATGGAGTTCAGGGAAAAATATAGAAATCTTGATGTGTTGATGGTGGATGACATTCAGTTCATATCAAACAAAAAAGAAACTCAAGAAGAATTTTTCCACACTTTCAACGAAATGACTTTGAGCAACAAACAAGTCATCATTTGTTCTGACAGACCTCCAAAAGAAATTGCCACTTTGGAAGATAGATTGAGAACAAGATTTGCAAGTGGACTTATTCACGACATTCAACAACCTGACATTGAAACAAGAATTGCCATTTTGCATAAGAAAAGTCAACTTGAAAAATATTATGCTGAAGACGACGTAATCAATTATATTGCAGAACACATTGACACAAACATAAGAGAACTTGAAGGCAAACTCTCAGAGGTATATTTCCTTGCCACTCTTTCTGGAAAGAAAGTTGCAACAATGGAAGAGGTCAAAGACATCTTTTCAAATCAAAAAGAAGAACTCAAAAATGACCTTACTCCAGACAAAATCATCTCTGTTGTGTGTGATTACTTCAACATCTCATATCAAGACATAACTGGCAAGAAGAAAAGCAAAGATATTGTTGAACCAAGAATGATTGCAATCTATTTGATAAGCGAACTTCTCAACCTTCCACTTGTCAACATTGGGAAGATTTTTGGTGGCCGTGACCACACCACAATCATGCATTCAAGAGACAAAATCACTCAAGATTTGAAGGTCAACAAAAAAACTCAGACACTTGTGAATGACATCAAAAATTCTTTAACAATGTAGGTCTGACAAAGTTGTCAACAATCAAATTTTGTGTTGTGTATAACTTTTCTCACTTATCCCCAAACTTATCCACATTCAAAACAATTCCAAAAATGCAATATTTAGTGGCAGACAAATGAAGTTGAAAACTATATATTGAAAAACAAAAATCAAAAGTCAAAGTTATACACATTTCCACACCGGCTTATTAAGAGTGATATTACTCAAATAAAAAATTTAATAAAATATTTTTAAGTGCGTGCGCATGGGCGAGAAAAATAAAAATAAATTAATTATTTTTTGATTGTATTTTGACTTTTTTGAAAGTTGTGGTATAATGTTTGTGTAAGGTGAAAAAGTCACAAAATCAAAAGACTTAAGGAGAGAAAAAATGTTAGTATCATGTCATGGAATAGAACTTTCAGATGCTTTCTTGAGTGTTAGCAAAGCAATTTCAAACAAAATCACAAATCCAATTTTGGAAGGAATCAAAATCGTTGCAGAAGATGACACTTTGACATTGAGTGCAACAGACACAGAACTTTCAATTGAAAAGAAAATCAAAGCAAACATCAAAACAGAAGGTGAAGCTGTTGTTCCTGGAAAGTTCATCACAGAGTTCATTAAAAAACTTACAAACGAAATGATTGAACTTGAACTCAACGACAGAAATCAAATGATAATCAAATATGACGACAGTCAAAGCATCATTCAATGCTACAACGTTTTGGAATATCCAAGCTTCAAGAAACTTGAAAGCATGCAATATTTTGGAATTTCCAAAAAAGACTTGAAAACAATCATCAACAAAACAATCTTTTCAGTTGCTGTTGACGATTCAAGACCAATTTTGAAAGGGGTTTTGTTTGACATTGACAAAAACACAATCAATGCAATTGCCCTTGATGGATACAGACTTGCAAAAGTCAAAAAGAACATTGTTTCAGATCTCACAATGAGCATTGTCATCCCAGCAAAGAGTTTGGCAGAAATTTCAAGAATTCTTGATGACAGCGATGAAATCATCAATGTTTATGTTGACAAGAGCACTTTGATGGTTGACTTTGGAGATACAAAACTCACAACAAGACTTTTGGAAGGAGATTTTGTAAACTATAAACAAATCATTGCAGCAAACTATGAAACTGTTTGTGTCATCAACAAAGAACAATTTGAAGATGCACTTGAAAGAGCTTCTCTTCTTTCAAAAGTTGGACAAGGAAATTGTGTCAAATTTGAAGTTAAAGAGAAAAATCTTTGCTTAACATCAAATTCAGAACTTGGAAATGTCAAAGAAAATGTTCCAATCAACATGACAGGAAAAGAACTTTTGATTGCTTTCAATGCAAGATATTTCATTGAAAACTTGAAAGCAAACACAGATGAATTTGTCAAGATTTGTTTCAATTCCCCTGCAAATCCATGTGTCATTGTTCCTGTTGAAGGAGATGAATTCTTATATTTGATTTTGCCAGTGAGAATGATTGGTTAAAAAAAACAATAAATTTCAAAAATATTAAATACTTGACTTTTTGTCAGGTATTTTTTTGTTAATATTTCACTAAAGAAAAAATAAAATTTGAAAAAATTTTTCAAACTGTATATTTTCTCATGACAAATTTGTCAAAATAAAAACAAAGTTTGTTTGAAAATGATTTCATTTGCGGTTGACAAATCAAAATTTATTTTATATAATAAGGCAGTAAACCTTTTTGCAATAGGATTAAAAACAAATTTAAGGAGAAAAATTATGAAAAGAACATACCAACCTAAGAAAAGACAAAAACAAAAAGTTCATGGATTCCGTGAAAGAATGAGAACTAAGGGTGGAAGAAACGTTTTGAAAAGACGTAGAAACAGAGGAAGAAAAGTTATTTCTGCTTAGTATGAAGAAAACGGATCACAGACTCAGGAAGAATAGTCAATTCAGTTATATATACAAAAAAGGTGAAAGAGTTCACACAGAGCATTTTACTTTGTTTGCAGTCAAAAGCAAATATGAAAGTTATAAAATTGGATTTTCTATTAATAAAAAACTTGGGAAAGCAAACAAAAGAAATTTACTTAAAAGAAGGATGAGAGAAATCACTAGGATTTATATTCAAATTCCTTCTTTTTGTAACTATGTTGTCATGGCCAAAGAAAATGCCGTCACACTTTCTTTTGAAGAATTGAAAAATGAACTAAAAAAGTTGTTTGAAAAATATGAAAACAAAAAACATTCTTAAAAAAATCTTTTTATTCCCGGTCTATATCTACAAATATTTGATTTCTCCTTTGCTTCCTCACAGTTGCATTTTCACACCAACATGTTCAAACTATATGATCAAAGCGGTGGAAGAATTTGGTGTTTTCAAAGGATTTTGGATTGGAATCAAAAGAATTTGCAGATGTGTTCCTTGGCAAAAGAAGAGAGGGTATGACCCTGTTCCTATAAATATAAAAGGAGATAACCTATGGATTTTATAAGCACTGCACTTGTGACAATCTCTCAACCAACAGGTTTTTGGGAAACAATATTAAACGCCTTCAAAAGTGCTACGGGCACATATATAATGGCGGTTATTTTGCTCGCTCTTATTGTCAGAATTTTGTTTTCTCTTGTTGACATAATCAATAAAAAAGTCAATATGAAAAACATGGACATAAATGCAAAAATGAGACCAGAACTTGAAGCGATTCAAAAACGATATGGTCATGATCAAAGACTTCTTCAACAAAAGACAAATGAAATCTACAAAAAATATCAATTCTCAATGATGAGCAGTTGTCTTCCAATGCTCTTGACAATGATTTTGCAATTTACTGTTTTCTTAACATTATGGAATTCACTTCAAGCTGTTTCAAATTATAATATCGTAAATCAATATGAAAACATGAAAAATCTTTATGCAAATGTTATAGTTTTGAACGAAGAAGAAGGTTTGAAAAGTGAGCTCAATGATTTAGCTGGACAAGACTATCAACTTGATGCAGAAATAGATTTTGAAAACAACAGTCTTAAGATAACAATAAGTCAAGCAGATATTGGAATACAAGTTAGAGAATTTAGTTATGTTAATACATGGACAAATCAAGACATCTTTGAGTTGCTTCAAAAATATGTGAACGCTCCTCAAGAAGAGACCCCAACAGATCCAGAAACTCCATCTGAAACCACAGCATTTGCTGATGAAGGCGGAGAAGAAACACCTACTCCCCCAGAAATTGAGTATGTTGACACTGGATTTAATGAACTCTTCAAAACACTTGCAGAACAGACTGTTGAAGATTATTATGTTAACACACAAGAAGGATTTTTGTGGATTAAAAACATCTATAAAGCAGAATCTCCAACAAGTCCACTTTTCACAAAAAATGAAATAACAAATTATTTGTCAAAATATTACACTGACGAAGAAAAAGCAACTGAAGAAGCAAATGACTATGAAGGACAAATTTTTGATTATGTTGTTGCAGGAATTGACACTAAGGCCCTTGGAGTTAATGGTTATTACATCTTGACAATTATTGCAGTTGTTACATCATTTCTTTCACTTTGGCTTTCAAACAAACTTATGAAAAACAAAAAGAATCCAGTTTCTCCTCAAAATCCAGGTGGAATTGGAGCTGCAGCAAACTCAAGTGCTGGTGGTTCAAAACTTATGTATTTCATCATGCCAGTGATTATTGGTATCTTCACATTCATGTACACAAGTTTGTTTGCGATATATTTGATTATCGGACAACTTGTCACAATGCTTCTTACTCCACTTACAACATGGATTGTCAGAAAATGGTTGGAAGCGGAAAGTAAAAAACAAAAAGAAAAAGATGTGATTGAAGTTGACTACAGAAGAAAAGATAAATAAGAAAACTGACAGATAAAAAGACGGGAAACTTCCGTCTTTTTTATTATATTTTATAAGTTATTTACAAGTGCGTTCCAGGTGTTGTTTCCCACCAAACCATCAACTGTGAGATTGTTGTCTTGTTGAAATTGTCTGACAGCATTTTCCGTTCTACTTCCAAAAATTCCATCAATCGTGCCAACAGGAATCAAATAACTTTCAAGAAGTTGTTGCAAGAATGTGACATATGCTCCAGAGTTGCCACGTCTGAGCAATGGATAAGGCGGAAGATTGAGAAGTGTTCTCCAAGTGTTTTGACCAACAATTCCATCAACAGAAAGACCATTGTTTTGTTGGAAAGTTCTAACTGCCCTTTCTGTGTTTGAACCAAAGATTCCATCAACTGTCAAATTGTTTCCATATTGATTTAAAATGAATTGCAACAAGAAAACAAAATTGTTGTCACTGCCACGTCTAAGCAAAGGATAGTTTGAAAGATTGTTCCTTGGAAGATAACCTACGCCAAGAAAGTTGCAAACGCCATGACAAGCCTCTTCTCCAACTTCTGTTTGAAAAAGTGGATTTATCATCAATTGCGCTTCACGCAAGTTTGTCATGAAACCTGCTTCAATCAGAGAGGAAACGCAGTTGACGCTTGAGAGAACGCCTACATCAAGAGTTTTGACACCCCTTCCATTTTGAGAAGTTCCTTGAATGAGTTCTTCATACATATCTTCGGCCAATCTTCGGCTTTCTGACGCTTGTGGGTTTGACGGAGAATAAAACACTTCAAGACCAGAGGCAGAATTGAAACTATCCCCGTAAGCATTGTAGGCAAAAGTCACCAAAGCGGTTAGATTTTGTCTGTTGATACGTCTGACTCTTTCATCTATCGAAACATCGTAAAGTTCTGGTTTGACATCATAGACCGAAAAACCTTGTCTTAAGCACGCTTCGATAAATCTGTTTTTTGCAGCTCTGTTAAATTCGTTTTCATATATTTGTCTGTCAAGACCTGGGACAACAGGAGTTCTTTTTCCAGGAGTTGGAGGTTGAATTCCATGCTCATCGTTTGCCCCTATGTAATACATATCATTAGCCATAATTTCTCCTTTCAATTATGGATATATGAAATAAAGGAAAAAAAGTTTCTTTGTTGGAAATTTTTTATATTTATGATAAAATAGAATCAGGGTGAAATATGAAGATTATAGATGGAAAACAACTGGCAAAAAATATCAAAGAAAATGTCAAAGAAAGAGTGGTTTCAAATTATGTTAATTGTGGAAAAGAAGTACCTTGTCTTGTTTGCATTATTGTTGGAGATGATAAGGCAAGTCAAGTTTATGTAAATTCAAAGAAAAAGGCTTGTGAGGCATGTGGATTCAAATCTTTGATTTACAATTTTCCAGCAGAAACAACAAAAGAATTTTTGATTGATTTTTTGAAAAAATTGAATAAAGACCAATCAGTTTCTGGAATTCTTGTTCAGTTGCCATTGCCACCCGAACTCGACAGAAATCGTGATGAAATCATAAACACAATTTCACCAGAAAAAGATGTTGATTGCTTAACTTATGAAAATCTTGGGAAAATGTATTCTGATGATGGAATCATTGCACCCTGCACTTCAACGGGAATTATGAAAATTCTTGAAAGTGAGAACTATGATCTTGACGGAAAAGATGTTGTTGTCATTGGAAGAAGTTTGCTCGTTGGAAAAAGTGTTTCAACTTTGCTTCAAAGCAAAAATGCAACTGTCACAAATTGTCACAGTCACACAAAAAACCTGAAAGAAAAATGTAAACAGGCAGATGTTTTGATTGTTGCCGTCGGAAAAGAAAAAATGATTAAAAAAGACTATGTAAAAGACGGAGCTTTTGTCATTGATGTTGGAATAAACAGAACAGAAAACGGACTTGTTGGAGATGTTGATTTTGATGATGTCAAAGACAAGTGTTGTTGCATCACTCCTGTTCCTGGTGGTGTCGGACCTTTGACTGTTGCGTGCTTGATGGAAAACACTTTGATTTTGCATGAAAAAGCACACAATAAAAAATAATTGAAGATAAAAAAAATACAATCGTTTGTGATTGTATTTTTATTTTTTGTTAAGAAAGAGAGAATGTCATTTTGACTGGATTGTGATCTGAATACATGAAATCTGTGTCTATGTTGTTTACTACTGAAACAGTGACATTATCTGAAACGATGAAACCATCAATAACAACAGAATAGTTTACCCCTTTTTCATATGGCATGTCTGTTGAACGACAGGTTGGAGCATTTGTGCTTGTTGCAAAGGAGAATCCATCTGGCAAGTTCTCTTCGTTTATTTGTGCAACCCATTCTGGAACTTTTTGTTGTGTTTCAAATGTGTTTAGGCTGTTTGCAATGTCGTGATTCCAATCGCCACCCGCGATGACATAATTGCCTTTTGCATATTCTTCACTTAAAACATTTTTCAACATTTCGAGTTGAAGTGCACGAATTTTTCCACCTTCGTCATAAGCACTCATGTGCAAATTGATCAGCACCAATTGTTTGTCAGAACCTTGAATGTTCAAACGATTGACTTGAAAACATCTGTCCAAATCAAAGAATTTTGTGAAGAATCCGTTGTCAATAGGGAAAGATCTTCTCACACTTTCAGAAATTTCATATTTTGAAAATGTTGCAATTCCTGCGTTTACGGCACCATGAGGATTTGTCAATGGATAAAACAAAAATCCACTGTGAAAATTGCTGGCAAAAACAGAAGAGTAATCTGTGAAGGCATCTTGAAGCATTTCATATTGATTTACGAAAAAACTTCTGTCAGCCTTTGTGTCAACTTCTTGGAAAAAAGCAAAATCTGTTTCTTGCTGAAGAATTGTTTGAAGAGCGCCATTTGTGTTGTCAAGAACTGTTTGTTTGTCTTTTGCTCTGCTTCCACTTCCACTTGTTTTTGTTCCATCAAGCATTTCTCCTGTGTCCATGAAGAAATCAAAATCTTGAGAATATGCTCCAAAACCTATGTTGTATGTTGTGATTGAGTAATCCTCATTCAAAGAAATTTGTGCGGTTTGATTGTTGGTGACATCTAGAACTTGGTTGTCATCAATGCGGTAATAAGTTGCACTCAGATAGATGACATATCCGACCAAAATCAACAAAATAAGTCCAACCAATGAAAGCAAAGTAAAACAAATGATTTTTAATGTTTTCTTTAATGTTGGATTCATAAAAAATATCCCCCTTTATTGATATAAGAAGTATAACATAACAAAAAATCATTTCAAAACGCATTTGAAAAATTTGTCGATTTGTTTTGTAATAAATTTGATAAGTATTATAATTGTTATAACAATATAAGGAGGGAAATGGAATGAAGTTAACAGCCGAAGAAAAGGCAATTTTGGAAGGAAAAGAAGGACAAACCAAAGCCAAAATCATGCAAACATTAGTGGAATTTGGAGATTTGTTTGGTGCTGAAGAATTTGTCCCAGTGACCACTGATGGACATCTTGTCACTTCGTTTGGTATTGGTCTTTTGAAACCAGTTTATCGAATTATGGATGAGATTATTGATGCGGGACTTAAAACTGAATATCCTTTCACTGTTGACCCAAGACCAATTGACTACAAAAATGTGAAGTGTGGACTTTTGGACAAATTGATTTTCAGCAAGATTATGTATTCTCAACAAAAACATTATGAAGAACAACTTTCTAAAATTGGATTAAGAAACAAAGATTCATTCACTTGCACATGCTATTTGAAAGAAGTTGGAAACACACCAAAATATGGAGATGTTTTGTCCTGGGCAGAAAGCAGTGCAGTTGTTTTTGCAAACTCTGTGCTTGGCGCAAGATGCAATCGTAACAGTGGAATGCTTGACATTTTTGGAGCGATTTTGGGAAAAGTTCCAAAGTTTGGACTTCTCACTGATGAAGGAAGAAAAGCAAATTGGATTATTGAAGTCAAAACAACAAAATTGCCAGAAGCTCAAATTTTGGGAAGTGCAATTGGAATGAAAGTCATGGAAGATGTTCCATATGTTGTTGGTCTTGACAAGTTTTTGGGAACAGAACTTACTGATGATGTCATTTCATATTTGAAGGACTTTGGTGCAGCAACTGCATCAAATGGTGCTGTTGGGCTTTATCACATTGAAAACTTGACACCTGAAGCAAAGAAATTTGGAAAGAAAATTGTCAATGAAAAACCTAAAAAATATGTAATCGATGATGCTGAACTTGAAAGAGTTTATAAGAATTATCCTGTCATGTGGAAAAATCCAGAAGCAAAACCTACCTTGTGTTTCATTGGGTGTCCACATTTGACCTATGAGCAACTGATCAGTTGGACAAACAAAATTGAAGAAAACCTGAAACTCAGTGGAAAGAAAAAAGTTCAACTTAGAACCATCATGACAACTGCTCCTGCGGTTTTGAAGAAATTTTCAGAAACAGAAGAATACAAAAAACTCAAGTCTTATGGAATTAAGTTCTCTTCAATTTGTCCATTGATGTACACCAACAACCCTATTGCCGGAGGAAAACCAATCATAACAAACAGCAACAAACTTAGGACCTATTCAAAGTCGAGATATTATAAAGATGATGACATTGTGAAAATTATTTGTGGGGTGAAATAATATGGCAAAGAAAGTTTTTAAAGGAAGAGTTATTTGCAAAGGAACATACGAAGGGGAAGCGGTTGTTTCTCATCAAGGTGTCAATACATTGGCAACTTTTCAAAAATCAGCATTAAAGAACGCAAAAAAAGTTATTGGCTCAGACCAAAACAATCCTGATGTTTATGGAAAAAATTTGACAGGAATTGCATTGATTTTACCACAAACCATTGGTTCAACAACAGGTGGACTTGTCATTCAAACAATTTGTCAAATGGGAATCAACCCTGCCGCCCTTTTGTTCAGTGAAGAAATTGACTCATTGGCAGCAAGTGGTGTGATTTTGGCAAAGAATTGGGAAAACTCAAAAATTATTGCCATTGACAAACTTGGAAAAGAAATTTTGAACTCAATAAAAACTGGAGACAAGATTTCAATATCCGAAGATGGAACTGTCACATTATTAGATTAAAAGTGGAACAAAATCCACTTTTTTTTATTTTTGCATATTGAAAAGAGAAAAAATGTATGCTATCATACTGGCATGAAGAAATTGGTTAGAAGCACAATAGAAGAAACATTGATATTTTCAAAAATCTCAAGAAAAGCAATAAGAACAAAAAACGCCATTCATTTTGATGACAGATTCTATTCCCTTCTTCGCAGACATGTTGGAAGTGTTGAAACAGGAGAATTTATCAGGACAAATGCAACAAGAGGGAATTGTTATTTTTATGCACTTCTTCTTGCAAGATCATTTCCAAACAGTGAGTTGAAACTTGGAGTGTTGCATAGGTTGGACAGAAGCGTCCAAGATTGTTATTATGATGAGTTTGAACATTCTTGGGTGGAGCGAGGAGATTTTGTTTATGACACTTCCGCAAAGCAAATTTTTGACAAAAAATTTTACTACAAACATTTTTGTGCAGAGGTTTTGAAAACATATGAATCGAGCGAATTGAGAGACGAAAACTTGTTTTGCAATCTTGGAATTAATGCAGTCAAAAACAGACCTGAGCTTGTGAACAGTTTGTTTTTGTGTGAAGAAATGAAGAGAGTTTCAAAAGAAAAATTTGCTGAAGAACTTCAAAATATTAATAATTTGGGAACACAAAAATATATTGCTGAAAATTATGAAAAAAATCAAATATAGAAGAAATAAAAAAATATCTATATTTGATTTTTTTGTTCGTATTTTAGGGCGATTTAAATCTTTGGTAATCTTTGGAAATTATTCGACAGAATTAGAAAATAATAGTTAAAAATTAAATTGTAAAATTTTGAATTTTGCTTTCAATTTTTCTATTTATATGATATAATAACATAGTGTTCTTTCAAATAACCTTTATAGATTCCTTTGATTAAAGAGCATGAAAATTTGACTTGCCTTATGTTACAAAACGTTAAAACTTTTTGTTTGAAATAAATTTGTTTATCTTGTTTATTTTGAAAATTGCAACAGAGTTGTAAAGAGTTTTTCATTGTTCTAGGGCGGTTTTAAAAGGAGGAAAAGCCTGTGGACGAAAAAGAATTGTTGAATATGAGAAGAATAATTAAACTCACACTTATCCGCATTGGTATCAGATGTGATTTGATTGGTTTCAGTTATCTATGTTTGGCAATAGAAATGGTAGTTCAAAATCCAAAATTAATTCATAACTTGTGCAAAGGACTCTATATTGAAGTTGGCAAAAGATTTGACGCAAGTAAGGAAAATTGCGTTGAAAGAAGTATCAGACATGCCATTGAAAACACCTACATAAACAAAAGTTTTGCTGAACTCAATAAAATGTTTAAAACTCAACTCTACACGATTGACGATAAACCTACAGCAGGAGAACTTATTCGTTTGGTAGCAGAATATTATAATTTAGGCTTATACAAAGACAGTTTGGTTGTATCTTAACTGAAAGAACATTTTTTAAAGAAATGTTCTTTTTTTATATCTGTTTTGCAGGAACGTCAAAGAAACGTTCTTTCTTTGGCTTGTTTAATTTTTCTTTGATATATGCTTGTGTTTGAGGTGTGATTTTGTATGATTCAACTGGAAGTCTAACAAATCTTATATGTACATAAGCAAAGAGGGATTTTATTTTTGTTGGTCGAAGGCTTATTGCTGTTTTTATCATTGGTGTCAGATAGTCATTTTGTGGTTTGCGGTTTCTTTGTCTTTTGTAGTCTGCGCTTAAATAAAATTTCAAATTTTTGTCAATGACTTTTGCTCCGCCAATTTTCATTTGTTTTAAGATGGCAATATCTCTTTTTTCGTTTCTAAATTCCAAAACATTATGACCATCGGTGTATGTGCTCAGACAGTCCAAAGTCTGTGTTTTGCACCCCTTTGATTTTGCATAACTTTCAATATATGAAAGGAGTTCTCGTCCAATTCCCATAGACTGAAACTCAGGCAGAACTTTGATGAATTTCAAGTGTAGATTTTTACTTCTCTTTGCAAGTTCAATATTTGCAAAACCAATAGGTTTTCCTTCCAATTCATAACATACATGCCCATTTTGAATGGATTTTTTTAAATGAAAAGTTATGGCGTGAACAGAGTATTTGTTGTTGTACATAACAAAAACCTCGCCTTTTGAATTTTCACCATATCCATAACATTCTCTTTCAGTCTTTGGCAAATTGATTATGTAATTAGTGATTTTTTCTGCAATGTCAAAATTGATTTCTTCTCCGCCAACTAAATATTTCATTTTTTTACTCCTTATATTAGTATATCAGAAATTTCAAAAAAATCAAGATGAAAAAAACATCTCAAAGCGAGATGTTTTTGTTTATTGTTTGGTTTTATAATTTTCCAGCGATGTCCCAAGCACGCCAAATTACAGTTCTCAAATTTCCAACTCTCAAAGCATCTCCAACGATGTGAACATGCTTTCCTTCTTTGGCAATTGGAGCTGGATTATAGCCTATTGCGGTTATGACTGTGTCGGCTTTTACTTCATGTTTTTCGCCATTTTTGTCTGTGATGACAACGCTTGTTGGTGTAATTTCAGAAACTTGACTTTCAAGATAAACAGGGACTTTCTTTGTCTTGAAATAATCTCTCAAATATGAAGAGTTTGCAAGGCACAATCCTGTGACAGCCATAAGGTCATTTTTTGCTTCAACGATGACTGGTTTTTTGCCTTGCAGGAACAAATCATAAGCAATTTCACAACCTGTCAAACCGCCACCGATGATGACAACATTTTCTTTTGCTTTTGAATTGTCGTTCAAATAGTCAATCGCATCAATACATCTTTCACTTCCTGGCATTTTCAACTTTCTTGCTTTTGAACCTGTTGCAATGACAATTTCATCTGCATCAAGTTTTGAAATGTCTGTGATTTCTGTGTTGAATTTGATTTCAATGTTCATCTTTTCCATCTGACGACGATACCAAGCAATCAATTGCTTGTCTTTTTCTTTGAAAGATGGTGCAGCAGCAGGAATGAACACACCGCCAAGTTGATTTGTTTTTTCATAGATTGTTGCTTTGTGTCCTCTGATTGTGGCAACTCTTGCAACTTCCATTCCACCAATTCCACCACCGATGATGGCAATCTTCTTTGATTTCTTTGCTGGTTTGAGGTCATATTTTCCGCCGTCCATTGTCATAGGATTCAAAGCACATCTTGCCATATGAGAAGAGTCTTCCATTGAAGCATCACAAGCAACACCTTTGTAATGTGCCATAGGGAAACAACCATTATGACAACAAATACATGGCATGATGTCTTCCAATCTGTCTTCTTTGAGTTTTGTCACCCAGTGGCTGTCTGTCAAGAATTGACGAGCAACACCCATTGCATCAATGTCACCATTTTTGATGGCTTTTGCAGCAACATCTGGTTCCATTCTTCCTGCACAAACAACAGGAATATCAACAAATTTTCTTATGTGAGCAACGTCTTCAAGGTTGCAGTTTTGTGGCATATATTCTGGTGGATGAGCCCAATACCAAGCATCATATGTTCCGTTGTCGGCGTTGAGCATGTCATAACCTGCATCTTGCAAATATTTTGCTGCCTTTTCGCTTTCTTCCATGTCACGTCCAACTTCGGTGTATTTTTCTCCAGGCACAGCACCTTCACAGAAACCTTTTGTTTTGCTTACAACAGAATATCTCAAAGAAACAGGATAGTCCTGTCCACATTCTGCCTTGATGGCTTTGACAACTTCAACAGCAAAACGATATCTGTTTTCAAAACTTCCACCATATTCATCAGTCCTTTGATTTGTGTATGGAAGAGTGAACTGGTCAAGCAAATACCCTTCATGAACAGCATGGATTTCAACACCATCAACACCTGCTTCTTTGCAAAGTTTTGCAGTTTTTGCAAAAGCTTCCACCATCTTCTTGATTTCTTTGACAGTAAATTGACGGCAAGTGTAACCTTCCACCCAACGAGAAGGAAGTTCGCTTGGAGAAGCACACAAACGTTCCAAGTCGATGATTGGTCTGATCATTTTTCTGAGTGCCTTGTTTTTGATGATTGGAGCAAGAGAGTTTGGAACAGAGAAAGAACGTCCAAAACCTGCGGTCAACTGAACAAAAAGTTTTGCTCCAGTTTTGTGCAATTCTTCCATGTATGGTTTCAACTTTTTGAATGCGCCCTTTGCTTTGTAAAGCCAGCGGTTTCCGATCATGTTTCTGAGTGGTGCAATTCCAGGAATGATGAGTCCGACATCATGCTTTGCCAAATCCATGAAGAAGTCTGCTGCGTCTTTGTCGAAATGATGTGGTTCCATCCAACCAAACAAAGATGTTCCGCCCATAGGGCAAAGAACAATTCTGTTTTTGATTTCACAATTTCCTATTTTCCAAGGTGTGAACAGTGGTTCATATTTTTTGTTCATTCATATCCTCCTTATTGTTAAATTGTTTGTGAAAATTTTACAATTTAATACTAAAACAATTATAACATAAATAATTTTATTTCCTAATTATTTTAAAAGAAAAATTTAATTTTTTGTTTATGTGCAAATTTTTTAATAAACTTGAAAAACATTGACATATTTGATACAATAATAAACATAAGAGGAAAAGAAAATGGCATCGATATATAAGTATTACAAAGAAAGACTGATTGAAATAAGTGGAAAGAACAGAAGTTTATATTCAAGAAATATAAGCAAAAAATATTCTTATGACATTGGCGAAATCATTGGAAAAGACAAAGACGAGTTCCAAGAATTTTTCACATTTCTTTGGAAAGGAAAAAGAAGCAGTTATGCATTGATTAGAAAAGAGAACAAAGAAAAACTGTATGAAACATTTGGACTTGAAGGAAAAATCAAATTGTCTTTTAAAGACATGTCCAATATGTCAACCGAAGAGAAGAGAAATGAAAATCTCAGACGAGAGAGATTGAAGAGAGAAGAAGGGAAGAAAATTGTTTCTGCTCAAGTTTCTTCTTTGAAAACATTGAAAAGGGAGATTGAAGAATTTTCAAAAGAAACTGGAAGATACGAACTTTTTGTTGGATATCCTTTTGTCACAGGGCAGTTGAATAAGGATATAACCATCAAAGCCCCTTTGGTGTTGTTCCCTGTTGTCATCAATATCGAAAGTGACACGACGGTTTCAATTGAAGCAAAAGCAGATGAGTTTGTTCAATTCAACAAAGTTTTGCTCCTTGCCTACGCAAAAGAACATAGATTGAACTATGATGGCATGATGATGGAATTTGACAATCTCATGGATTACAAACTTCGCAATGTCAGAGATGTGCTGGACTATCTTGCCGCCTATGGCTTCAAGTTTGAAGTTGACAAAAAGTTTGATGAAGGACTCATCAAATTTGGAGATGTCAGTGATGGAGACACCAGATTTGGAGATTTGAAAGTTGTAAACTCCTGTGTTATTGGACGTTTTCCACTTGCAAACTCCATCTATAATGATTATTCAGTTTTGGAAAAAAGACATTTGTCTTCTCTTGCCATTGAACAACTCTTGCAAGGTAAAAATGTCAAAAAGAACAAAAAGTTTGATGAAAGAATCTACACCATCAACGACCTTGACTATGCCCAAGAGAGCGCAATTCAAAAGTTGAATGAATATGGAAACATGGTCATCTATGGGCCTCCTGGAACAGGGAAGTCACAAACCATTGTCAACATCATTTCTGATGCTCTTTGCAAAGATAAAAAGGTTTTGGTTGTTTCTCAAAAGAAAGCCGCCCTTGATGTCGTTTTCAATCGTCTCAAAAATTTGAATTCAAAATGTATGTTCATAACAGACGCAGAAAAAAACAAGATTGCTTTTTATGAAAGATGCAACCAAATGCATCAAGCAGTCTTGAGTGGAAGCAAGTCTGAGATTTCCAAAGATGCTTATGATGAAGTTGAAGAGAATTTAAACAAAGAAGTCAGAGAACTTGAAATCATCTCAGACACCCTTTTCTCAAAAACACCATTTGGTCTTTCTTTGCAAGAGATGTACACAAACTCTGCAAAAATCGGAAAGAAAAGTTCGGACTATGAACTTTACAAATTGATGCTGAAGAACAAAGAGTTGATGTCAATGAACTATAAGAGATTGTCATCAACATTGAGAGTCATCAAAGAAAAGAACAAGGCAAATTTGTATTACAGATACATCGAACTCAAAAAGAACAATCCTTTGGTTGACCATATCAAACCAAATGTGGAAATTCATGTCATCAACCAAATGAAGACATTTTTGAAAGAGATTATTCAGAAAAACATTGTGCCTTTTGACACGGCAAAACATAAACACGCTCGCCAACTTTTGATTTATATGACAGAAAACGACGTTGAAGATGTCAGCGAAATGAAGCCACTCATCAAAATGATTTCATCTGTTGAAAATAAGAGACTTTACGAAGGTTTGAAGTGGTCAAAGGTTTTCTTCCCAGCATACCCATTTGTCAAGAGCAAAGTAAACAAAAAGGAAGCGGAGATTTCTGAAAGTTTTGAAACGACAATGAAAGAAATCAACAACTACATAGACAACTATTCACTCCTGAACAAAGTTCTTGACCGAAAGGGTTATTTGATGACCGTGGACAATGTCATCAATGGAAACTCAATTTTCTTGAAACTTTTGCTTAATGCACTTGGAGATTATCTTGAAATCAGAGACATCAACGTTTCTTTGCAAGGCCTGACCGAAGACGAAAGAATCATTTTGAATTTTGCTTATGAAAACTCCAAGAGTGCAAAACAATATAGAGAAGTTGTGGACAAAATTCTTCAAATCAGGGTTTATCATGAGGCTATCAAATATGAAGAACAAAACAAAGATAAACTTTCAAAAATTATCGACTTTGAAAATATCAGAAACAGAATTTTGTCACTCAAACGCGATGAAAAAGAAATTTCAAACAATATTTGTCTGGAGAAATTCAAAGATGAATACATTGAACACTTTAACAACAGCCCAGAAAGCAAGAACTATCTCTATCAGATAACAAAACAACAAGGACTTCTTCCAATCAGAAAAATGATGGATTTATATAGTGACTTCTTGCTCAAACTTTTCCCATGTTGGCTTTTGTCGCCTGAAAGTGTTTCAACAATTTTCCCATTGAAAAAAGAGATGTTTGACATAATCTTGTTTGATGAAGCAAGTCAGGTGTTCATTGAGAATACTTTGCCAACAATCTACAGAGGAAAATATATTGTCGTTGCCGGTGACTCCAAACAGCTTCGTCCAACAGCAACTTTTGTTAAGAGATATATGGGAAATGACAGCGATGACGAACTTGACCTTGCCACACAAGCAGCACTTGAAGTTGAAAGTTTGCTTGACCTTGCCACTTCAAGATTCAACAGCACAAACTTGACATACCACTACAGAAGCAAGAATGAAGAATTGATTGATTTTTCAAACTATGCCTTCTACGATGGGAAGTTGCAAATTGCTCCAAACATTTCAAAGAACATTGGAAACAAACCAATTGAAAGAATCAAAGTCAATGGAAAATGGCTTGGAAGAAGAAATCAGGAAGAGGCAAATGCAGTTGTGTCCTTGCTTAAGAAATTGATTAAGAACAAGAGAAACAAGTCATCAATTGGAATCATCACTTTCAACACAGAACAAGAAAATGCCATTGAAGATGCCATTGATGCAGAATGTCAAAAAGATTCTGCTTTCCGTGATGCATACATAAGAGAACAAAACAGAAAAGAGAACAACGAAGACACTTCAATCTTCATCAAAAACCTTGAAAATGTTCAAGGTGATGAAAGAGACATAATCATTTTCAGCATCGGCTATGCAAGAAATGAATATGGAAAAGTTGTGGCACACTTTGGACCTCTTTCCGTTGAAGGTGGAGAAAATCGTTTGAATGTTGCCATCACAAGAGCAAAAGAGAAAATCTATGTCATAACCAGCATTGAACCAGAAGAACTTATGGTTGAGGGTTCGAAAAATGCCGGACCAAAGATTTTCAAGAGCTATTTGAAGTATGTAAGAGCGGTTTCAAATAAGAAAAACAAAGAAGCACAGTTCATTCTTGAAAGTTTCAAACCTGCCCTTCCACAGTCGACAGAAGAGACTGTGGTGAACCAACTTGAAGAAGACATCAAAGAAGAACTTGTCAAACTTGGCTATGATGTTGAAACAAATCTTGGCAACACAAACTACAAACTTTCGCTTGCTGTTTACGACAAAAAGTTGGACAGATATTTGCTTGGAATTGAATGTGATTATGCCGCCTACAAGAGCAGTGATTCAATTTTGGAAAGAGATGTATATCACAACAAATTCCTTGAGTCTCGTGGTTGGAGCATTATGAGAGTTTGGAGTCGTGATTGGTGGCTTAACAAAGACAGAGTGATAAACAACATTGTCAAAACAATCAATGCAAACAAAAAGAAGTTTGGATCAGACAAAAGTGTTTTGACAAAAGCAAACGAAACGAAAACTGTTGTTGAAACAAAAACGGTTGCATCTCCAAAAACAAAAGCCGTTAAAAGCAACAAGAAAAAATAATTCATTGGATATGAAAAGTGATAAAATTATTAAGATAAAAAAGATGGATTTAGAAAGTCCATCTTTTATATTTATCTCACTCTTATCTTGCGACAACTTTAAGGCTTATGCTGCTGTTATCTTTTTCAAAGGTTAAAACTTCTTCACTATACATAGATCCGTTATTGTTCTCAAGGCGTTCATTTATTGACAGATAGATTCTGCTGTTAAAATCGTTGATGTCATCACCCAATATCCCAAAAACATCAAGACCATAGTGATGATTTGTAAGATAGCCCAAATAGATAGAGATTTCTTCTGGCATATCATCTCTAGCAATAAAGTAAATCACGCCGGAAGTGGTCCATTGGGTCTCATAAACATTTATTCCTTCTTCAATTGATATTCCAAGTTTGTTGTAATCAATGCCATACACTCTTGCACTGTCATCATCTGAAAGCATGATTCCTACATAGTCAAAATTGTTGATTGTGGTTTGAACACTGGAAAAATCAAGGTTTACGGTTTCTGAGAAAATGTTTGCAGTGTAGTCATAATCATCTTCACTTACAACTTCAATTTTTTTGACGAGTCTGCAGGTTGGAGAAGATGAAACTTGGTCTTCTTTAAATTCAATAACAATGTATGTTTCTCCATAATTTATCTCTTCTGTGTTGATATAGATGTTAAGACCATCAACATATCCGTTGTCTCTTTGTTGGCTGTTGAAGAACTCTGCCGTGAGAGATTCGTCTTTGATTACATCTTGATTTGAAGAAGTGAGAGTCTTAAGATTATTTCCTCCCTTAAGGATAGATTCGTCAAATTCATAAGTCAAATATGGTCTCCAACCTTGAAGATAACTTTCAGATGTTTTGATGATTTGTGTTGGGTTGAGAACACTTGCAGACGCATATTCGCTTTGCGAAATTTCTTGATATCTTGTTTCAGTTTCTGCACTGACAACAGTGTCAGTGACCAATGTGAAAGTGTAGGTATTTTCTCCAGTTTTTGTGCAAAGTTCTTCATTTGCATAAACATTGACAACATAAACTTCTGGTTTGTTTGGCTCGACAGTGACTGTGATAAGTGTGCCCTCTTGCGCAATTTGATAATCAGTTCTTATGTCAACAAGTTCATTTTCTTCTGTCGTGATGCTGTAACTTTTTGGTGTCGGATCATTGCCACAGGCAAACAAAGTTGCACCTATTGCCATGATAAAAAATGATAAAAGAAAAGTATATATCTTTTTTATGTTTTCCTCCTTACTTTATTAGTATATCACTTTTCAAGAACAAACGCAAAATATAGAAAAATTTTCACAAAAATCATTTGACTTGGAGTTTGGTCTAAGTTTTATAATAACATCAAATGGATAAAATAAAAAAGGAGATTTTGGTTATGAAAAAACAAACTGCAGGCAGAAAAAATCTTGGAGACTTGGCTCCTAAATTTGCAGAACTTAATGACGATGTTCTCTTTGGTGAAGTTTGGGCAAGAGAAAACAAACTTTCCTTGAAAAACAGAAGCATGATTACAATCACCGCTTTGATGTCAAAAGGGATTTTTGACAATTCTTTGAAGTCCCACATTATGAACGGAAAGGCAAACGGCATAACAAAAGAAGAAATGGTTGAAATCATCACCCACGTTGCTTTTTATGCTGGTTGGCCAAATGCATGGGCCGTTTTCCCAATGGTGAGAGAAGTGTATGCAGAAGACGATGCAGATTTTGAACCTATGTTTGGAAAGGGTGATTTCAACAGTGCCTATGCACAATATTTCAAAGGAAACAGTTATTTGAAACCACTGAACAAAGATGGTGTTTCTGTTGCAAATGTAACCTTTGAACCTGGCTGTCGAAACAATTGGCACATACATCACAAAGGTGGACAAATTTTGCTTTGCACCGATGGAGAAGGTTGGTATCAAGAATGGAACAAACCAGCACAGGCTCTCAAACCTGGAGATGTTGTTTATATTGCTCCTGAAATCAAACATTGGCACGGAGCAAAAAAAGACAAATGGTTCAGTCATGTTGCCATTGAAGTTCCGGCAAAAGGACAGAGCAATGAATGGCTTGAAGAAGTGAATGATGAACAATATCTTGGTCTTGAAAAAAATAAAAAGCACAAATAAACTTGTGCTTTTTTTAATTGGTTTTAGATGTTTATTTATGATAATTTGTGATGATTGTTGATCTTATTTCTTTGAAACTTTTGCTTTTCTATAGCGCTCGTTGGCTTCTTCAATTCTTTTGTTGGCTTCTTCAATTTCTGCGTCGCGTTCTTGTTGTCTTTTTGCACGTTTTTCTTCAGGTGATGCTTTTGCATTGTCCCAACTTTCTTTTGCTTGTGCTTTTGCACGTTTAAGTGTGTTTGTGCCTCTGTTCTCCTCAAAGAATGCTTTGCTTTCCGCTTTTACTGCTTGGAAGTTTGCTTTGTCAACTTGATGTTGTGCTTTTGCATCTTCTCCCATTTCTCTGAACGCTTTTTTGAAAAAGTTTTCCTTCTTTTCTGCCATGATTTTTTCTCCTTTTAAATTTTATAATGTATCAAATTTTTCGCCTTCGAGAACTTCGTCTGTGTAAAGTTCTCTTGGCAAAATGTTTGGATAAGCATGCCATTGTCTTATTGAAATTACTCCTCGTCCATTGTGCAAAGTCTTAACTGTTCCATCTTTGAATGTGAAAGTTCCTTCAACTTTATCGAATGTCACTGTTGCAACAGGATTGTCTGGAACTTTGAAAGTTGCGCCCCAAGTTGTTGCATTTCCAACATGAGCATTGATTTCATAGACCCCATCTTCAAGCTCAATTTTGATGTTATATTTTGTTGGAATGAAACCATCAAGTTCTCTCAAAAATGCCCAATCTTCATGAGTGATTGTCATTTTTCCTTCTGGATAATGTTTCTTTCTTTCCAAATCATAGACTGACAAATCTTTCATTCCCAAGCGCATATCATACAATGAAGAGTGGATTTCGTCGAAAGCAACCCAGCCCCAATCTTCCCAACCACCAAGTTCGGCGGCAGAAGAGTCCACTGCAACATATCTTTCACGAATTCCCATTCCTTTGACATTGACTTTTTTGCCTTTATGTTTCAGCCAGCCATCAACATTTCCGGCCCAGTTATAGCCATAAGTGATGGAATGTTGAGTGAGATATGATGGTTTTTCTCTGCCATACCAAAGAGGGAAACCTTGTGGTCTGTGCCAAAATTCTGCGGAGTAATCTTCCGATGGCAAATCAATCAAAAGATGCCAAGTGTTGTTTTCAAAGCATTCAACTTTGAACTCTTTTCCACATGTTACTACAACTTTGTCAGACAGTTTTTCGATGTTTAATGTGCCCTTAGGTTGTCTTAGAATGACGTCGAATTCTGAGCCAGGATATCTGCCCACTTTATAGATGGAATTTGGAAGTTGTTGTGCTTTTCCAGTTCCTTTGGAAAGTCCGATTGAAACCAAGTCCAATTTTTCAACAGCAAGGGAAAGGATTGAACCACCACAAGTGTAAGTTTCTCCATCATCGCCTTGCACCGAAAAAGATGTTAACCAATCCAAGAAACCGCTTCTAACTTCTTCTTTTACACCACTTCTTGCTTCATCAGCAAGAGTTACTTTTGGATTTTCTATTTTCATATTTATCTCCTTATTTGTTTAAGATTTCGTTTGAAAGAGAAATAATTTCTTCGGAATATTTTTTCTTTCTTGAACTAAGAATTGCTTTGTAAATTGAGTAGTTTGAAGCACAAAGAATTATGCCAACAATGCCTACAACAATTCCAACAATAAGCCAAGTTGTTGTTCCGCCGATAACTCCCAGAGCCAAACACATTCCGGTGCCAAGAATTAAAGCGAAAATTGTTCCAAGAATGTAGGCAACAACATTTGCAGGAGTTTTGACCTTCTTGTCAAGATTTTTAAGTTCATCAACTTTTGTGGTTTGCTTTTCGCTGTAATCATTGAGCATTTTTTGTGCGATGTAGATTTCTTTATCTTCCATTTTTTCACCTCCTTTTATTTACACAACCATTATACGAATTGGTTGTTTTTGTTTAATCAAAGTTTGGTTAGAGTGCTGTAATTGTTTTGTTAAAATTTTGTTAAACGGTTTGAATTTGCTTTTTTGATAGATGTTCATAAATTGGAACCATTCTGAATCTTGTGTATCTTTGGATAAGACAAGGCAATATATGTAATATTAAGTTTACGATTGCTATTGGCAAGGAGAAATATAAATCTCTGACAGGAAAGATAAACAAAACAGTGAATCCCAGAATTCCAGCCAAAAGATGCAAAATTTCCGCCAGACAGGTTTCTTGCAAAAATTTGTTGAGATATTTGACTTCAACAGATTTGATGTTTTTCTTTTCAAAGCCACCTGTCCAACCCATTTCTGGAATTTTATCTTTCCATTTTTGTATCTTTATTGACCTTAAGAATTTGATTTGTGATTGATTGACTTTGAAGATTGTTGAACGATAGTTCCACAGACCTTTTGGGAAAAATCTCAACAAAATTGCCAACAACCCAAGCAAGACCAAGACATATGCATTGACAGCAAATGGTGCAAGCAAAGCATAGGCAAATGAAACGGAATTGATTGTCAGACCAACCCAAAGTGACAGGCTTGTTGTGAAAAACAAAGTGAAAATGACTACTATTGCATAAAACATAATTTTCTCCTATGTGATATAACAAGAATATATCAAAAAGTTTTTGCTAAAATATTTTTTAAATGTAAAAAAAATGTAAAAACAAGTTTGTTCTTACATTTTCTAAAAAGATAAATAGTTTCAAAACCCGATAATTTACAAAACAAATGGATAATTATTTGGTGGACTTATCGCTCTCATTTTCGTTCAGTAATTCGTTGCTTAAGTCAATAATATGTTTGCCATATTTTTCCTTGAGACTGTTTGAAGTTTTTGTGAAAACAGGATACGCCAATGCCAAAGGAACCATGCCCACCAACATTACAACAATTCCCCAAGCCAAAATGGACCATTTAAGAACCATTGTCAAACCAAGTCCAAAAATGAGCACCCCAACCACACCAATGACAATCGAGATGATTGTTGGAATGTTTTTCACTTTCGCATCGAGTTTTTTCAATTGTTCCAACTTCAAACTTCGTTCACTTTTTCCAAGATATTGTTCTCTTATGTTTTCAATTTCCTTTCTCTCATCTTGAGTGGGAGAAGAATAAGAATAATTAAATTTTTTGCTCATTGATTTTCTCCTTTATTGTCACGTCAACTTTATTGTCTTAAATTTATTGTGAATGTGCTACCTTTGCCAACTTCACTTTCAACATAAATTTCTCCGCCCAAATTTTCAATAACTTTCTTAACAAGTGCAAGACCAAGTCCATTTCCTTCAGAAGAATGAGAAGTGTCACCCTGGAAGAATTTGTCAAAGATGTGTTTTCCTGTCTCTGAATCAATTCCACAACCGGTGTCTCCAACCTTGACAGTCACATGGTCAGCGTTTTGCTTCAAAGAGATTGTGATTGTTCCGCCGGGCTCTGTGAATTTGATTGCATTGGAGATCAAGTTGTTGAAGACAATCTCCAGATAACTTGCTGATGTGACAATTTTTATGTCATTTATGTCACATTTCAATTCAAGTTTTTTCCTTTCAAACAGACTCTCAAAAGACAAGATGCATTCTCTAAGCAACTCTCCCAAATCAACCTCTTCTTGGTCTATAATTCCATTATTTTCCAATTTGTTAAGTTTGAGAATGTTTGAAATTAGGTTGCTTAATTTTTTGCTTGTTGAAACAAGAATTTGAGAATATTTTTCTCTTGTTGCATCGTCAAGATTTTTATTTTGCAATGCAGTGGCGTAGTTTTGAATGATTGAGAGAGGGGTTTTGATTTCATGAGAAACGTTGGATATGAAATCTGCTTTCAGGACCTCGTTTTTTCTGAGTTCTTCTGCCATCAGGTTGATGTTTTGTATTATGACGTCATATTGGTCAAATTTGTCATAAGTGTGATTTGGTCTGAGTTTGACATCAAAGTTTCCAGAAGCAATTTTTTCAGTGGCATTCAAAATTTGCTCTGTGGGACTGTCAACCATTTTGTATCTTCTTATCATGTCGATGATTGTGCAAATGATTGTCAAAGCCAAAACCAAGACAAACATAACCAAAGCGACAATCCAAAGATTGTTTGTTTTCTTCATCAAAATTGAACAGACAACAATTGAAACTGTTGTGACGATAGAGATTGTCAAAAACAAAATCAAAAATCCCAAAAAGGAAAACTTTGAAAATTTTTTATTTTTCATTCAACACCGCCTTGTAACCAAGACCATGAACGGTCACAATTTCAAAGCCGTCACACTCTGAAGTTTTTTCTCTGAGTTTTGCCATGTAAACATCGACTGTTCTGGAAGTTGCAGAACTGTCATAATCCCAAAATTCTTCCATTAAGACACTTCGAGTGAATGTTTTCTTTGGATTGGAAAGAAGTTTAAACAAAAGGTCAAATTCCCTAACAGTCAAAGACAGTTCTTTGTCACCGATGTAAGCGGTGTGTTCTTCTTTGTCTAATTTCAAATTGCCAACACAAAGAGTTTTTGATTGAGTGATTTTGGAACGTCTTAGCAAGGCTCCAACCTTCATGACCAATTCGTCAATGTCAAAAGGTTTGGTGATGTAATCATCAATTCCAAGTTTGTAGCCGAGTTGTTTTGAAGGTTTGTCGTCACGAGCGGTCATCAAAACGATTGGAATCATTGTATTTTTTGCACGAACCTTTTCAGCAAAAGAAAAACCATCAACAACAGGCATCATGATGTCACTGATGATAATGTCAAAGTTGTCTTTGTCGAAAGCCTTGAGGGCTTGCATAGCATCAAAGCATTGAGTAATATCATAATCATTATCTTTCAAATAAGTACAGACAAGGTCATTGAGTTCTTTGTCATCTTCAACCAATAAAATCTTTGACATTTAACCACCTCTTTCTAGACATTAATATGATAATATGAAGATATTGATATTTTTTTAAACAAATGTAAAAGTTTTGTAAATTTACTGATACTCACAAAGGTTTTGAAACAAAAACATTATTCTGTCGTCAAGTTATCCAGTTTTTCGGTCAATGAGGACAGTTTAACTTCTTTTAATCTCTCGTCAAAACCCTGTTTGATAAAATCCAATTTTTCGTCTAGGACATTGTGTATGTTTTTTCCAACAGGACATTTTGCTTCTGGATTCTGATGGAAGTAGAACAATCCTTCGTCCTGAGAAATGACTGCATTATAAACATCTAACAGTGAAACATCGTCCAGAGATTTGCTTAAACTTGCTCCACCTGTGCCAAATTTCACAGTGATGATTCCCGCCTTTTTAAGATCAGACAGAACTTGTCTGATTATCACAGGATTGACACCAACGCTTTTTGAAATGTTCTCTGATGTTGTTTTCATTTTTCCATCAAATTTGTAAATAAACAGCAATGTGTGAATTGCAATTGTAAATTTGCTTGCGACCTTCATCTTGTTCTCCTATTCCTTTATATAAATAGTATAAAATACTTTTTGTTGTAAAGTCAATAATTACACCGAGACAAAATTTTTTAAAAATTATTGATGTAACAGTTGACATTACACCGATGACTGTATATAATAATGACAGATGTAACAAAGATTGTTACACTTAAAAAGGAGAAAATTATGAAAAAGACAGATTTTAAAAGAATTAAGTTAAACAAAGGAGAAATGAACGTTTATGATTTTGGTCAAATTAAACTTCATGCATACAAAACAAATGATTTCATTGATGATGAAGTTTTTGTTGTTGAAAAGAACGGCAAATGTGTAATTATTGAAAGTCCTTGTTTTTTCGATAACATCAAAGAGCTTGAAGAATACATTTCAACAAACAAATTGCAGGTGGAAGGAATTTTGGTTTCCTACCATGCAGCAGGTGCAACTTTTCTGCCAAAGGCAAAGAAATATTCCACCAAACATGCTGATGAATATGGACACAATGGTGGAGGAAAAGGTCTGATTGACAACTTTACAAAAGCATTTGGAAACATTTTTGACAATTCGATACATCAAACAACAAATTTCATAAGTGGTGGAAAAAATGTAATTGGCGGAATTGAGTTTGACATTATCGACACAGCAGAGGGATTTAATATCATCATTCCAGAAATCAATGCAGTTTACACCCATATGCTTGGACATGACTGCCACTCAATAGTTGCGGGCAGTTCTCATGCAGATGTCATGATAAAACAGCTTGAAGACTACATTCAAAAGGGATATACCTTTGTTTTGACTTCTCACTATACCCCAGAAGATTTGAAGGATGTTGAAACAAAGATTGCATATTTGAAAGATCTGAAGCAAATTGCAAAAACTTGCAAAGATGCAAATGAATTCAAAGAAAAGGTAGAAAGAAATTATCCTTCTTATTCAGGGCAAAATTATCTTGATATGACAGCGGGATTTTTCTTTGGAAAATAATGAAAATAAAAAGGTTAATTCTTGAGAAGAATAAAAAGAATTAACCTTTTGCTTTTAGTTTGAAGGAGAATAAGTTATGAATGAAAAATTTTTGATAGAGAAGTTGCAAAAATACAACAACATCAAAGTGTCAAAAAATTTGTCCAGTTATGAGCAGATAAGAGCGTTGATGAATGTTACTTTGCCTTTAAACTTAAGTGAAGAATTTTTTGTTAAGCAAGATGAATATTTGAAGGACTTGCAAAAGCAGAAAGAAATTGTTGATGTTGAAGATATTCTAAAAGATAAACAAATTGCTTTGCATCTTGGAGACATCACAACAATCAAAGCAGATGCAATTGTCAACGCTTGCAACAGCTCATTGCTCGGTTGTTTTGTCCTCTTGCATGATTGCATAGATAATGCAATACACTCTGCTGCCGGATTGCAAGTTAGAAGAGATTTGATTAAGGAACTTAATGGCAAAGAAGAACTAAATGGGCAATGCCGAGTGACGAATGGTTACAACCTGCCAAGTACATACATTTTTCACACTGTTGGGCCAATTGTTGATGGGAAAGTTTCTGAGCAAGACAAAGAAGATTTGAGAAATTGCTATCTTTCGTGTTTGAGAAAAGCAGATGAAATGAAATTGAGAAATATTGTTTTTTGTTCAATCTCAACTGGGCTATATTCATTCCCAATCAAAGAGGCTTGCAAAATTGCGGTTAAAACTGTAAAAAATTATTTAAAAATAACTAATAGTTCCATAAAAATTGTTTTTGATTTGTTTAGTAAGGAGGACTTTTTGATATATGAACGAGAACTTTCAAGCGAGAATAAATAAAAGCAGAGAATTGATTGCAAGCGCGGATTATATTCTTATTGGTGCCGGTGCAGGGCTATCGACAGCAGCAGGATTTGAGTATTATGGAGAGAATTTCAAAAAATATTTTTCAGATTTCATAGAAAAATATCATTTCACAGACATGTATTCAGCAGGTTTTTATCCTTTCAAAACCCAAGAAGAAAAATGGGCATATTGGTCAAGATACGTCTATGTCAACAGATACAAATCAAGGGCCAATCCCTTGTATAAAAGTCTTTTTGACCTAGTCAAAGATAAAGACTATTTTGTCGTAACAACAAATGTGGACCATCAATTTCAACTTGCCGGTTTTGATAAGAACCGTCTATTTTATTTGCAAGGAGATTATGGACTTCTTCAATGTTCTGTGCCCTGCCATAATAAAACATATGACAACGAAGAACTAATTTTGAAAATGGTCAGAGAGCAAAAAGATTGTAAAGTTCCAACTTCTTTAATTCCAAAATGTCCAGTTTGCGGAAGGGATATGGAAATGAATCTGAGAGCAGACGACCGATTCGTTCAAGATGAAGGCTGGTTCGAACATGCAAGACTCTATAAAGAATTCATAGAGAAAGCGGAGAACAAAAAATTACTTCTTTTAGAAATTGGCGTTGGATTCAACACTCCTTCAATAATCAGATTTCCTTTTGAAAACATGACCTTGCTAAACAAAAACACCAACTTGATTCGAATCAACAAGGATTACGCCATTTGTCCACAAAAAATCCAAAACAAAACCATTTTGTTTGACGAAGATATCAAAGAAATATTAAACGCAATAAAATAAAGAATCCGAAACCTTTTTGATTTCGGATTCTTTATTTTGTCTGGCGGGCAACTCGATAACCAATCCTAACACAAAAATATATGTTGGTGTTGGCTGGATGAAAGTTGATATAAATATTGAAAAAAAATAATATTTATGTTATACTTAAAACAACTAAGGAGGATAACATGGCAAGGTTAACAGAAGAAGAGATAACTAAAAATCCCCAGAAAGTATATACTAATTTTACGAGTATTTACACGAATGTTGTTACAAAATATGATGCCATTCATTTATATACTTTTCAATCTATGTTAAATAATATAAAAGAATATGATGTATTTCATAAGAGATGGATTAAGTCTATTTCTAAAATCAGGAAATTGCAAAAAGATATAGAGCAAAAAGAATTTAATGGGTATATATTAGCTAATCAATTAGAGACTATTTCTAATAGAATGGAACAATCAGATTACTTATTGCAAATGATACCTTCAAATTTAGTAGTTTCTCTTATAACTAATTTTGATCAATTTTTGTCAGAATTATTAATATATTTGTTTCAACATATCAGTGGTCAAATTAATGTAATAGATGAAAGTGTTAGATACGCTGAATTAAGTGATTGTACAGATACATACAGCAT
>ULSO01067723.1_pt1 | contig 37681 bp, 56 predicted proteins | sample 1956701 | NCBI WGS metagenome assembly ULSO01 (sample SAMEA4835708, study PRJEB28245) | human gut metagenome | biome: gut microbiome; material: fecal sample | place: Denmark | collected 2008 | reverse complement strand
GTACGCCCTATCCAGCCAGTAGGCCACATCCCGCCCTGCGGCGATTTCCCGCTTGATGGAGCGCAGGGTTAGGTCATGCCGGGCTTTGCTTTTGATTGCCATAGTCAGTCCTCCTTATGTGTTAGTCATTGATGCCACAGCATCCTCAAGGTCAGTGATCCGCTTAATCGGGTCTGCTCTGCCGGTCACCGTCACGCTGTCTGCATCGGTCAAGGCTGTGTTCGCACCACTCAGAGCAGAGATGCGCTTTGCGCCTGTGGCGGTGAAAGGTTCAGGTGTTGCCAGCTTGTAGGCGATTTGGACAGGGGTTCCGGCGGCGTACTGGGCGGAAAGATAAGCATTCAGGTTATCAACGCTGGCAAACAGACCAGTCATATCAGACTCTAACAAAAAACAAAACTCGTAATTTGTATTCACGCCAAAAAGCCGTTTGTTAAAGTGACTACAACAAACAATTCCACCTTTTGAAATCCCCGGTGCAGAATGATCCGGGAGGTTGACATAGATGCCGCGTTTGCCAAATTTCAGTTCGTTGCCGTCTAGCGTGATAATCTTTGTGTTTTCGTTTCCGTCACCCGTCACCGCATCCACCTCGCCTCCGTAGATGGTGTGGGGTAGGGTCAGGGTTGCGGTTTGGCCGATGTAAGGGGCGTAGGTGGTGGGGGCGGTGGTGCCAGGGACAATATACGGATATAACGTCTTGTCAACGGTTTTGCCGCTATTCACACTTAAGCACCAAAACTTAATTACGTCCCCAGCCAAAATCGCAAAAGTGCCTTTGGCGCTTAGCCAAACGTTGCTCCCATTTCTATGCACAATAATACTAGTGCCAATTCCTTCACCCGAATCTGCCCCGTGGTATTTCCCGGGCGGCAGATACCAAACCGAAAACATTGGGCTAGTCGCATTAGCCAGTACAGTGCCGGAAATATGTATGCCGCCGTTGGCTACATACTCATAAGTGATGCCTTGTTCTGTCAGCTTGGTAAACGGAGCGATATTCAGCAAATTCTCCCCGCACCGTTCGACCTTCACGGTGTCACGTCCCTTGATGGGCCGCACATTCTCTGGACTAGGTTCGCCGCTGCCTTCCTGCGTCGGCTCCCAGCTTGCCTTAACGCCCAGCTTACTCCCCACCACCGGGTAGCACTGCACGGGGTTTCCGCTCTCTTCCAGCGGCGGACAGAGGGTGTCAATGATGTGCTTGCTGCTCCATGCGTCGGTGCCTACAGCGGTGTCATCTATGACTGCTTTGGTCGCCAGCGCGTCGCCGGTCACTTTAGCGTCTGCTGCCTTGCCTTCTTCAGAAAGCGTTGGATCAACAGCAGGAGGTTTAAGACTTTCAAGCCATTCCTCTTCAGTACCCTCGAACCCATTCTTCTTCGCGATCGCATAGGCACTATAAGGACCAATTTTTACTTCTCTATAGTTTTTCAAGAAAGAATCACCTCCAAACACCCATTTCCATCGTCTATGGCGGTAACATTATCCGCAATACTGTCTGCAACATACATCGTCAAATATCCGCTATCGTCTGCGTCGTCAAACCAAATCCATCCTTTGGTAGCAATAGTCTGGTCTGCCTTATCAGCAGCTTCTTTGGCTTCTTTAGCGGCGGCCACAGCTTCAGCAGCACTTGAACTGGAATTAGTCTCACTGGCTTTAGCAGCATTCTCGGACTTCTTGGCGTTTGTTTCTGACGTTTTTGCGTTAGTCTCACTTGCTTTAGAAGCAGTTTCAGATGCTTTTGAATTCTTTTCAGACGCACTTGCATTGGTCTCAGAAGTCTTAGCTAAATTAGCGCTAGTAGATGCTTCAGACGCTTTTATAGTAGCAACCTTTTCACTGTTTGCAGCAGAAGTAGCCTTAGCCGTAGCAGTATCAGCCGCATCCTGCGCCAGAGCTACCTTAGAATCAATTGTACTAATGACAGTTGTTTTTTCTGCATCAATCTCAGATAGCGCATCACTCTTTGCAGTAGACACAGCAGACACGGCCTTTGTCTTTTCAGATTCAATGACACTTACCGCATAAGTCTTGTTCGCAGCAATGGTATCAGTTGCATCAGTCTTAGCGACATCAATTTCGGATAGGGAAGTAGTCTTTTCAGACTGCACCGCTTTAACCGCATTGGCTTTCTCAGTGTTAATCCCGGCGAGGACTTCATCGTTCAAATTTGAAACATCACTGATTGCGCTATCTTTCACAGAACCGATGTTTTCAATCGCTGAAGTCTCCGCCGCACTAATAGCTGATAGACTGGTTGTCTTTTCGTCTTTGATTGCTTTAATGACCGCAGTCTTGCTAGAGTCAATGTCGGCAGTAGCGTTCGTACCAGCTTCCATAACGTCAGAAACAACAGAGTCTCTTGTGTTCTCAACCGCCGTGACAGCCGACTCCTTTGTGTCGCTGATGTTGCTAACTGCATTATCCTTTGCCGTATTGATACTTGACACTGCACTCTTCTTCTCATCAGACACAGCTTTAACGGCGTTATCCTTCAAAGAAGTAGAGTGGGATGTGATATCAGTCTTAGCAGAGCCAAGAGCATTAGAAATATCAGTAAGAGCAGCCTGTTTATCAGAAGCAATCTTATCTACTGCCGCATTTTTCTCTGCGATAGTGGAATTCAAAATCTCCTGAGCCAGGTCCTTGCTTTGTTCTGCATCCTTGGCGGCTTGAACTGCATCGGCTGTAGAATCCAATACTTCCTTGGCAGCTTTCTGTTTTGCTGAATCAATGGCCGATAGGGAAGAGGACTTGGCTTCATTGATATCAGATACAGATTTTGTATGCTCGGCCTTGATATTATCGAGGAGTTCAGAGGCTTTATTAGCGGATTCCTCAGCGGAATTCTTTGCGACAATAGCACTCTGTTCTGCATTAGATGCATTCTCGGCAGATGTAGCGGCTTGAGCGGCAAAAGTGTCAGTAGCCAACTTATTCTGTTCTACGGCGTCCGCATATTCCTTCACTGTATCAAGAGTGCCGATAATAGTAGCCGCAGCCTTATTCGCGTTACTTGCGCTATCAGCAGCGGCTTTAGCTAGATCCTCAAACTTATCAGTCAGACTTTCGACTTCACCCGGTTCAAAAGATACACCCTTATTTGCTACATCGAGGGTGTTCTTAATGACCATAGAAGAAATCAACGTATTGGCGTTGTATTCAAACTCAGGCTTCTCACCAGAAGAATCAATACTATAGAACCGCACAGAGAAGTCAATGATGCCAGAAGTGTTCGTCACTGAATTCTTGATTTCCCAAGCAAAAAGGAGCTTTCCTTCAGTAGACAAATCAATCATTGTGACTGGATAAAATCCCTCATTTATGTATTGACCACCACGCCTGGATGCTACTGCATACTGAACAACACATGTTTCTGTGCTTAAATCATGACCTTTGTAATATCGGTCAAGCTCGAAACACACAATTTCTGCACAATGGTCATTACGAACCGCAAGTACAGTACGGCCAGTAGGAACAGTAATGGCGCGGGTATCCATATTTATCTCAAAACGAGGAGCATCATCTGGAATAGCAATCGCTTCTTTTGCCGCATATGCTGCCTGAACATCAATCAATTTCTGAATGAGTTCATTAGAAATATTCATATAATCCTCCTTTCTTTTGAAATCAAACAACAGTGAACGTGCAGGACTTTACAGTTCCGTAGAACTTCGTGGTCGCATCATGGCTAGTAATGGTACCCTGCCATCGGGAAACGTCCATGATTGTTTTACTCATTTAAGCATCCTTGTTCTTATTGCTGGTCTTGTCCTCCAGCAGCTCGGTCAGCTCTTTGTACTCGGCTTCGGTGATGCGGCCGAGGGCGTAAAAAACATCAATTTTTTCCGCAAGGCCAGCGGTCTGGCCGCGCTCGATCAGGCGTTTACAGATACGATACAACATAGTTTTTACCTCCTTATGTGGTTCTTGTGTCAGTGGTGGTGTCGTCGGTCAGCCCCAGCTCCAGCAGGGCGACGCGGTACTCCTGATCTACCGCCAGGGCGTCCGTGTCCGCCTGCGCGGCCTGGGCCTCGGTCAGCAGTTCGGCAAGGGTGGGGTAGTGGTAGCCGGTGAATACAACCGGTACAGTATTCAGCGTATTGGTAAGGGTACACTCAAGCCTTTTTTTGTCGGCCGAAAATAATACTGTGACCGTGAGACTTCCCGCGCCAAAACTGCCAGTTTCATATGACATACCAGGGGTAAGATTAAAATCAAATCCGTCTGCGCCACCGGCCATGCGGAGGTTAACGTAATCTACACCGTCCTGAACGTTAATTGTCTGAGTTTTTCTACTCCCAATCGTTGTTTTTCCGCTCCACACCAGCCGGGGCTCCGACTTTACCGCCACGGCGGCAGCGATCTTGTCATTGAGCGTTTTGGCGCTGAGGGTGCCGTCCGGGGCGATGTCCAGCGCTTCGCCCACTTTCACGCCGCCCAGCTGGTCTGCCGTAGCGGGCGGCAGGCTGTAAGGCGTGCCGAACTTGGCGTCGGCCTCTGTTTTCGAATATACGTTAGACGAGATTTTTTCTAAATCATCTCGAATGTCCTGATGCGCTGTATCGCTCGTGTTGTGCTTATCAATCTTATTATCAAACTCTTCCTTCGCGTCGGCAATTTGCTGAGTATATTCAGTAAAATCAGAAGGAAGAGTCCCTTTCAAGGTCTTTAGATTCTCAACCAGTTCGTTTGCTTCAGATGCTTTTGCGGCTGCGGCGGTCTCTGAATTTAAAGCATTCTTTTCGGAAATAGCGGCGTTAGCTGCAGAAGTAGTCGCCTTATCAGCTTCAGATGTAGATTTGTCTGTATAAGATTTGATATATTCCTCGATATCCTCTGTGAACAGGCGCTCAATAGCCATTTGAGAATGCTTTAACTTGTTAATGTCATCTGCGCCAATCAACATTCGCTTCAATTCTGGATTCGCATTAAGAATACTCTGTGCTGCCGAATAGTTACCGTTCAAAAGAGCTGTTTTATAATCGTTTGCTAGACTTAAATAGTTCGCCGTTAAATTCTGACTATCTTGCCAGCTATCTACTTTAGCTGGAAATTTCGTATACGCCAGATCAGTATAAGTACCGTCTGGATTTTTGTCATAGCTCATTCAATGCACCTCCAATTTGACAAAAATAAAAGCCCCGGAATATCGGAGCTGAAATCAATATTTGTTTTGTACGATGTATGGATAATATGGATAATAACGACTCAGTGTTAAGGTCATCGTTCCTTCGCCAAGTGAAATAGAGATTTTTTTGATAATGAATTCCAAAGGCTCACCTTTTGTGTCGATATAATGAGGTACATAAGAAATCTTTTGATTGACCTCAAGCCATGGAATAAGAAGGCATTCCACTGTAACACTGTCTGTCAATCGTCCACACTTCCACAACATATACTCGGCGCACTGCATAGTTGATTCATCTGTGGTGTACATTTCATATTCTGACCCAGAACACACTTGATTTCTACGCCCGATTTTCTCAATTGCAAAACGTGGATTTTCCTGAGTATTTAAATTTACATCTGATTCAGTCAAGCAAATATACTTTAAATTATTACATGCTTCATCCACTTTTGCTTTGGCAATCTCATCATCTGTAGGCATTTTGTTTACTAAGAATGTCATTGCATGGGTTTGTTGCTCGCCACGATAATAAAACTTTTTATATGTAGAACTATACAAAATAACAATCATCATGTCATGCGCGATTTCAGTGCCATCCATTAAAACATCTGTGCCATTTTCGTCCACATCAGTTTCATAAAGTTTGAACGGACCATGTGTGTACTCCTTAACTGAAGTGTTATTATTGCTGTCAGTCTCTGTAACTGAGTTTATGATTGTAATCTCCACATTTTTTTTGAAACCAAGCAGGGGAGTTGTAATAGCTACAGTACAATCTTTTGTGGTGTCTAAACTGGTCGTTCTTAACGTAATAGAAGTTTTCTCTTTTTCGCCAGTTTTCGAGTCCGCGTCAGTATGTACAATAGTCATGTGCTCATCATCAACATAAGTATCATATTCGACACTGGCCCCAAAAACCTCAACACAATTCTTAACCTCTGAGTAATCAATATTGCCGCTCTCAGAAATAACTAAGTCTTGAAACTCTTCATCATTCAAAACAACTGGATCGTTAAAACCAGACGGAATTTCTTGACACACAAAGGTCGTGTCATCGAAAAACATTTCAAATGGATAATAAAGATCCCGAAGCTCAGTTAGAATAGACCAGATAGATGTACCGCTTGAAAATTCAATATCATATGGGATTGTTCTATTCCAATAGTTAACGACACATTCTTTCATACCGCTAAGCTTGTAAGTATCAATAATAGCGTTGGATATTTTTGTTCCAGTGGAAATAACGGTTTGATAACCAGTCAATGTACCACTTAGCGACCCATCCAGCATTGCAACTAAATCAACGCACGAAACAGATACACTATGTTCGGTTGCATTGTATGAAAATCCATTCTGATTGAAAGCATAGATCCCTTTTGAATACCAAAAAATATTTTTATCAGATAATCCAATACCAATATAGACACGAACCAACTTGTCAATCCACTCGTCCACAGAATAAGAACTAATCATCTCATTTTGTTTCAAATAAATCGTTGAAGTAAACGTGTGCCGGATGTCTGAGTCTGCATCAATTGAAAGGCTTCCATCAATTGTTAATCCTTCAAGATTATCGATAACGTTTAAATCTTTATCCAGAAGTTCAAGTCTACAGTAAAGATGTTTATTATGATTTTTTAGCATCGCAAATTCTTTTTTTGATGCGATATAATACATTTAAACACCTCCTTATTCAACAACGCGAACTTCACAAGCCGCAGACACATTGTCAATACCAACAGTAATTGTAGTAGTGCCAACCTTTTTACCTGTGACCAATCCACTTTCATTAACCGACGCCACAAATGGATTGCTAGATCCATAATTTGTCAACGGATAGGTGGCATCGACAGGTTGATATACTGCGTTGAGTTGCAATTCTTCTCCGATATGAATAATCGCAGAAGTTTTATTCAACGTTACAGTACTCGCCTTAATTGGATTGTCAATGATAATTTTAATATCCTGAGATAGAGTCATAGCAGGATGGACAACAACTGTAGCACCAGTATTAGCGTCATTCGTGTCGGTACATTTGATAACCTTATTCTCAAAACTATTGTCGTTAGAATTGTATCGAATACCAATTACAGAATCCTTGGTATTGGAAACATTGTAAACTGCTGGTGTCCTGGTTAAGAGCATCTTATTATTCGCGCAGCCATCTGACAATAACTGCTGTGAGGTCGGCAGAATAGTACCTTCCGTGTTATGAGTGTTACTTGACGGTCCATATTCGTTTGAAGAAAGTAAGAATACAGTTCTTGACATCGTTGATGCTGTATTTTTACCATTACCTGGAGTGCAACGAATTGTTGTAGGATAGCTATTTAACACAGATACGATTTTAGAATCAAGGGAATTCTTAAATGTATTCGTGAGTAATTTATCGACCTCACTAGAACCATACGCATTATTAGAACCAAAACGCGTATTTGCGTACTCCGGCTTTCTGACAAGTAGAGTGCGGCCCTCGCCGTTCAATTCGCTTTCGTAGTTATGTTTTGCAACGATATAATACACTGGAGAACTATTCTCTCGCATGTGAATCGCTGCACCTTCGTGGAATGCACTTAGCGGAATCCCAGTCTTATCAGACAAGGAAACAACAGAAACATTACACTTTGCCTCAAGTCCGTCGATCGAGGCTGTGATAGTAGCAGAGCCAGCTTTCAACCCCTGAACCATACCATTATCAACGATGACTGTTGCATCGTCACTAGATTTCCAAGTAATCGCTCCAATTTTTGCATTCGTCGGGCTGTAAACAAGATTGATCTTTTTCTTGCTGTTCTTAGACAGATTCAACGTATTATAATCAAATGCGATGTCATCCACACTGATTTTCAGAGCAGTGACAGTTACGATAACATCTCCTGTAACAGATGGAATAGAAATCGTATTATTTACAGAGTTATATACAGAATCCGTAATAGAGACTCCATTCATAGAAATCGAAACAGAATCAATGACATATCCTTCATATGCTTCAATTTTTGTGGTATAACTCTCTCCTTGCTTAACACTGATAATACGACTGCTGCTAGTTGCGGATTCAAGATTGAGCGTAATTGAATAATAAATAGCGTAATCCATATCATTGTAAGCGGTCAGACCATTTGCGCTCAAATCGTCGGTATTGTTGTAGTCACCAATTTGCACAAAATCAAAACTGATACCTACTTTATCAATATGCTCGGATTCATCTTCTTCGACATTTCCGTCTACACTTACGAGCCATTCGCGACCATCTTCCATCTTAATGATTTTAGCTTCACCATTCGTAAGCCAGTCCTTCATATCTTCACGATATTTATAGGAATTATCGAAATCCCAATCGTCCCCACCATTATTCTTGATGATGGTACCAGAGAAATTTCCTGTATCGTAATTGGATTTGCTCCCATAGAATACATAAGGGAACCGACCATTCAAAGTTGTAACAATGCTGGACTGTCTATTTCTTGTAGTGGATGTAACCTTCGGATCAAGAAATACATGATAAGATGTTTTGCCATCGGTGATAAGAGCACCGCAGAACGAGCTTATGACAGAAGCTGAAATGTAAGGCAACTCGGTTCCGTCCTTCAAGATATAGTTGACAGAATATTCATACTTGGTGTTACGACCGCGTGCAAAGTAATCAACAAAAGAGAAATTCAAATTATCTGTATCCGGAACCTGATAAGCTGCTAATGTAGTCCATGTAACATCTCCTACTTCACGTCTGCGGAGCTGCATAGACTGAATCTTGCTGCCGAGAGCGCCAATATTGCCGCCTTCAAGCGTCTGAGAATCAAACGTGGCGAGGATTAAGGTGTCGGCCGCCCAATCATATTCTTTCTTTTTAAATTTATTTGGATCAGACGAAACATAAAGCTCGTCAAAAATTCCATTCTTTATTGAAAACGAAGAAAGATTTGATACCAATTTGGAATTACTCAGAGACTGCTCGTCACTTAGAATATCCATTCCTAAAAACATAAATCAGCCTCCTTTAATTCTCGTTATCTACAGAAGAGTCACCGATAATACAACAGTCCAGTAATGCTTGTCCTAAGACCGCATTCTGATAATCTCCATCCATTGACTCTATATAAATTTCAAAATATCCATTCTTACAAACAACATCAACAAATAAATATTCAGTCGCTTTTTCTGCAAAGATATAATTGCTTTTGATGATCAAATACGTATCATGGTCAACATTTATTTTTAAGGCGGCAAATAGTTTTTCTGTTTCGTCGTTCATATCGGTAAAGAATCTCTTTAGAATACTCAATGTTCCAGTCACAGAATATTCTGCGTTGTTCCAGTTCAACTCGACAATTTCTTTTGGGCAATCAGGCTTCACAATAAACTTCATGTCGAAGTCATTAAGATTTTTATTTTGGTCTCTCAAGAAATAGGTAACTTTTGTACCATTGGTCAAATCTACTGCATATTTATCGTCTGCTGTTTTTACGTAAGAAACATCGCCGTTAGGAGAACCAGTGGCCGAAACAAAATGAGATGTCAACCGGATGGCTGCATTATAATGATCATTCTCTGCCTCAAAAGCATAATCTCCGTTTGATAAAACACTACCAATTCTAATAGGATAATAACCCGTATCGAGCTCATACCCATTTTTTGTGGTAGCCATGCCGCGCACATAGTACAATTTGTTCGCTTCTAGTCCATACACAGAGAACGAATGCGAAATAGTGCCATAATACGTTTTCGTTTCATCAACCAATTTCTTATCTTCATCATAAAACTCATACTTATATGTTTTAAGAGTCTCACCTTGATCCTTTATGTAGGAATAAAGCATTTCAAAAACAGTAGCAGACATTTGAATAATATTTTCTGTTTCTTTATTAAGGCTACTAAAAGCAATAGAAGGTTTCGACTTGCAGTACAAAACAATAGGGGAACTGTACTCTCCATATTCGGATTCGTCAGTTAATTTGATACGAATTCGCAAATAATAATTTTCTTCTCGATTCACTAATTGTTCGGTAGGGGAGATATGGAATCCCCATCCGTTATTTTGTGTGTACGATAAATTGCTATATGCTCCAGAAGAGGTGCAAATAACTTTATCATCAGATCCATCATAAATCGAGTATTCGTATTCTTTGATGATATTGGGGCTTGTATAGCTCACATAAATTTTAAAAAAAGCAATGACGCCCTCTGTTGCGTCAAAAACATTTACAGATGATAATACCGGCTTTGCCATTACTTCACCTCCTATGCATATAAAAAATGCAGGGTCCTACGTCACTGGCGTAGCTTCCTGCAATAGTTATTTTTAGATTTTACGAATTAGTAGATTGCTATAATCTCCTTGCGGAGCTGTCACAGCAACACGTTCGTAAAGACTAAAATCTTGATTTGATTGTATATTGCACTCTTTTCCAAATGCCGATACGATATAGCCAGATGGCGTCTTTTTCTTAACAACACCAAAAGTGGTTTTATCATACGAAGCGTTCTCAATTGCATTTTGTGCTACTTCAACAATCATTTTTGTCAATACATCAACTGCTTTAGATGCGTTACTCATGTTATCTCCTTCCTTGCTGTTGACGCAGCTTAATCGGAAGGTCGCGTACAATCTCTCTAGCAAGAGCATCCGTATCGCCAACAGGATTCTGAATGTAGATGTCTCCAACAGAAATCGTATCTCCGATGGTTTTGTTCTGGATATTGTTCAAAGCTCCATTTTTCAAAGCTCCATTTTTGGACAATTGATCTGCGAACCATTTATCTGTATTTCCGCCCATCTCAAACAGCTTAGAAGTAATATCCGCAGGGACGATTCCATCTCCAGTTTCAAGATAAGTGTAACGACCAGACGCCGGGTGACGAACTAAAAGTTCAGGACCTTGCTCATCGACATTATACATGCCTGAATACTTAATGTCCTTATCTCCAGCTGCACGCTTGCCCCAGTTCCAGAACCAGAGCTTAGAGTTCTTGATGCGATCCCAGAAAGATTGCTTGGTTGTACCAGTATCAGACCCGGATGTACCAGAATTTACGTTGGAAGCAGGGCTATCTTGGCTATTGATAACAATACTACCAACGTCAATTTTTCCGTTAGAAGATGTTCCGTTATTCTTGTCTTTCTTGCTCTCAATACCAAAGATCTTCTTGACAAAACCACTAATGTTCTGAATTGTACTAGCAATCATACCAATCGGAGAATACCGCCATACGGTATTGCCAACAGATTTTACAATCTTAGTTCCAATCTTGTCATCGCTTGACCAAATCTTCTTTTGGTCTTTGATAAGACGAATATTGGTATTGATTCCATTGACAACGCCTGCGACGATGGCTCCGATAACAGGAATCGCGGAAGCTCCTGCAATAGCAACCCCTCCACCGGCGGCTGTGGCACCACCCGCTGCAACGCCACCACCAATACCGAGAGCACTTCCGATCTTAGTAGCAACGCTACCAGCAGCCTTAACTAATGTTCGACCGCCCGAAGCAAATGTGCTGCCAAGTCCCTTGAACGCAGAACCAATAAAATCACTAATGCCAGATAAACCATTCGAGAAGATGGTTGTTAGGCTATTGGCACCACTACCGGAGAATAGCCCCTTAGCGCCAGACGAGATAGCTTCCCATCCTGTCTGGAACGCCTTGGTGATACTATTCCCGGAAGTTCCACTAAATGCGTCCTTAACAGTCTGACCGATATTTTTTAAACCGGTGCTAATGCTGATGTTGAGCTTACCGTCAGAACCAGTAGATCCGAAAATCTTTTTAGCTGTTTTGATTAAACCATTAAAGCCCTTATCAGAATAATCAGTAAATCCGGATTCGGCCCAGCTGTACAGATTATTGATCTTCTCAAGGGTTGTAATCAAGGATTCTAACTTGCTAATAACATCCTGAATACCAGAAGTTGCCTTAGTGGACTGCATTGCTCCAAGGACATTACCCTTAAAGACGTCAAGTCGGCCTTCCATCTCTGTAAAGGTCATGTCTGCAATTTCAGCAGAGTACTTGAGTTTTTTGTTGTAGTCATCCCAACTGGTTCCAATCAAGTTGATGATTTCACTGTACCTGTCTTTCAACTCGTTCAGCTTATCAATTTGGTCATCAATAGCCTTTTCAGCATCCTCTTTGCGCCATGTCCGTTGCTGGCCGTTTAGATTATCCTGGGCTTCCTTAACTGCCGATGCATCAGAAACCCACTCATAACCATTACTGGTATACTTGCGGACAGTACGTTGCGTGCGAGCTTTTTCAAGTTCGGCTTGCAGTTTTGCAAGAGTAATCGCACGTTCTTCCTCGTCATTAGCCTTTTCAAGCGCTTCCTTTTGCTTATTCAGAGCTTCGATTTGGTCGTCGATATGCTCTGTCATGGCCTCGCCCCAGATTTTTAAGTCATTGTCCTTATTAGATCCAAATTTCTCGAATAAATCAAACAGGGAAGAGAATAAATCTTTTAACTCGTTTAATGCAGACTTCAGGTTTTCCATCTCAGTGCCCATGCCCTGCATGTGGTCCGTAACGTCCCAAGTTCCGTCTGCAACTTTCTGAAGGATGTCAGCATACACTTTACCTGCGTCCGTTCCTTCATACTTTAATGCGAGCTCTTGCAACTCGGCAACATAAAGAGCACGGAAAGCATCTTTATTAAAAACAAGCTTATCGCCTTGCATTTCAAGACAAGCAGTATACTTCGGGTCAAGAGCCATGAACTTCTGGATGCTATCTTGACTGAGATTTCCGTAAATGTTATACTCTTTTGTAATATCAGCCAAATCATTGAAAGCGCTTTGAAAATTATCCATTCTATCATTGATATTGCTCAATGTAGAACCAATTCCATTGATATACTCTTCAATACTGATAACGTTTCCAGCAATTTTATCTCTTGCATCCTCAAAGCCCTTTGCAAGGTATTCACCAGCAGCTCCGCCAGTCTCCTTGCAAGCAGCAATCATGCTGTCAAGACGATCGAGGAATATTTTCTTGAACGCATCACTGTTGTAATCGATTTCTCCAGTCTCAGGATTCAGAGCCCCAGCATAGTCTGCATTAGTAAACAACTCGGAACCGTCAGCCAAATCACGAATTGCCTGATACTGCTTCTCAACACTGTCAGCATCCAACAGTCCAAATGGATTGTTAATCTTACTCTTACCAACTTCATCTAAGTCAGAAAATGCGGATTTTATAGCGTCCGTCTTTTCCTTGGCTTCATCCATCGCAGTGCCGTAACCCTTGATAGCGTCAGTCAGCTGCTCAAAAGAGATGGTTGTTGTATCTACATTCTGATCAAGATAATTCAGAATTTTATTCATCTCATCAGCTGATTTTCCGCCATCTTTTGCGGCATTCGCTTCCTTTAATTGCTCTTTTACAAACTTACGGAACTGCTCTACATTGATTTGGAGCTTATCGCCTTGCTTTGTTAAGCAAGCCGTAAACTTATCATCCAGACCAACCAAAGTCTTTGCTGTGTCAGCACACAGATATCCGTACTGGTTATACTCCTTCATGGCCTTATTCAAGGTATCGAAGGCAGAAGCTACATCAGTAACAGACTTGGTAGTATTCTTATTCCGTTTTTTGGTCTCCTTATCAAAACCATTCATGTGTTGACGGAACTTATCCGAATTGCCCATGATTTGGTTAATAGTTGCGTCCAAAATATCTAAACCAGAAGCAAGGCCAGCATAGACCTCCTTAGTCCTTTCTGGGTCAGCAGACCATGCTGCATCTCCATTTGCCAAGAACGTCTGCGCTGCTGCGGCTGTCATAGATGCCTTTGCAAATTCACCAAGAGCAGGGCAAACTCGTTCAGTCAAAGCTGTTGCTTGGGCTTCTGTTGCCTTGGTAGCATCCTCGACAGCATCCTTCTCTTCGTTCTTAGCAATCTTTGCAAGCTCCGCATTTGCCTTCTCAACAAGAGCCATGGCAGCAGACTGATATTGAGCGGCAATCATACCCTGATACTTCTCAGTATTTACCTGAAGCTGACCATCAACAAGTTCGAGACAACTCAAATACTCAAAGTCTTCATTGAGAAGAGTTTGTAAAGTATCGGCACTCAGATAACCGTACTTATTGTATTCCTCGATGGCAGTAGTTGCATTCTTGTAAGCCGCTTGAATCTCATCGATTTGAGAAGAGATATCTTCCATTTTCTGAGAAGCTTGTGCTACCGCGTCAACACCATTTGCAGAAGACTGAGCTACAACACCAACCTGTACGAGAGCCTGAATAAAAGCGTTCGCGCCATCTGTATCGGCAGAGAAATCCATATCTGTCAATGCTTTACGAAGTGCCGCCAAGGCTTGCGCCTGTTCGTCAGTCAAGCCTTCATTCGTGCCCCATAAGAGGTCATTCAGCTTGTTTGCATCAAACCCATCAATTGTATCTTCCAGTATTTGAACGGCAGAATTTACCTTATCGAAAGTAAAACTGACATCCATACTGTTATTGTTGTCATTCTGCCAAAAATCAACTGCTTGAAGCTTTCTACGAGCATTCGTGTTATTATTGATGGCATCAGTAGAATCATTATAAGAATCTACATCATCACGCAAAGCGTTTTGCTCATCAAGTAAGAATTGGTAGAGGCTATGGTACGTCCCACCAGCCGCTCGTTCAGCCTCAGTTGTGTTGTCAATGACATATTTTAATGCTTTGCCAACTTCATTGTAATAATCAACAATTGAATCCGCATCATTTAACTTATCAGGTCCATAACCACCGAACTTATTAAAGACATCAATGCCAGCATTTTTAATCTGGTCACCCATATCCATTTCAGGAGCCGACCAAACAGTAAGATAATGCGTCCGATTATTCTTCTTGGCTGTATCAACAAGCTTATCACCTTGAGCATCTTTGTTTTGGGTCAGCTCATAACGAGATGCCTCCAACTGCTCCGCTGTAATATCCTGAAGTAATCCAAGCTGTTCCTCATACTTGCCGTTTTGAAGGTCAAGTTTACCAAGTTTGTTTTCATCAAGCGTTCCTTGTTCTTTCGCAAGATCAAGAATCTCTGCCTGAATATCTTTTGCTTGGTCAAAGTCCTCGGTATCCCAACTAGACTTGTCACCAAGTTCTTCATAAGCACTGACCAAATCCTTTAAAGAGGAAGTGGTGCTCTGCGCAGCGTCAGCCGCTTCCTTAGACTTCGTTGCGACATTTTGCACTCGTTGTGCCGCTTCCGTAATCTTCTTAGTGCCCCAAGAGACGAGCAGGCCAACCCCAACACCCAATGCGGCATTGAGCAATAAAGCTTCGGCTCTCAAAGCTATCATTTTTAACCGTGTTCCTTCAATTTTGGCTTGACCTGACAACATCCATTTGATAAAATCTAAAATGGAAAGATTAGTCTCGCCAAGAACACTCTTGTAAGCTTTGTATTTTTCAATTAGAGCAACTAACGAAATACCTACTTGGTTAAAAGCACTTATCTGTAATTCTTTTTCTTTGGAGTTGACCGTAAAGAAAGTTAATATCGATTTCGAGGAGATGTGAAATCTATGAAAAAATATGTACGGTACTGTCCATTTTGCGATAAATACTATTCAAGATGGGATTTGCTGTGTGCTTTTTGCATTCGAGATAACATTCTGCTTATAGAATGGGACGAGATGACAAAAAAACAAAAAGAAGAATGGAAAAATAAAACTAAGCCGAGGAGAAATATTTCTGAAATAAATCCAGATACTCTCAAAAAACTTCAAAAGGATGCTAACGCTTTCGACTCCCAATATAGAGCAGAATTGGAGGAGAAAGAACATCCGAAATACGTTCCCACCTGCCCAACCTGCGGTTCACCTGATATTGAAAAGATTAGCGGAACCAGTAAGGTTGTTGATGCAGTGGTCTGGGGCATTTGGTCCAAAAAGGCAGGGAAGACGTTTAAATGCCGGAACTGCGGTTACGAATGGTAAGGGATGTGACGTTAAAATGTCCTTGGTAATGGCAATAGCCAATAAAGAAGGTATTGTGGTCTCTGGCGATTGGAGATTGACTCTCAAACGCACAAATCGAGAAACTAACGAATGCACATCAGTCAAATATGATGATTCTGCCCAGAAAATTTTCATGGCAGAAAACGGCCATGTATTTGGTCTTGCTGGACAAGCAGGCACTTCTGGTTGGAAATATACCGATGACTTACTCTATGAACTCGTCAAAGATATTCATAAAGAACATCTGACTCTTGAACAAGAGCTTATTTACATTCGTGATAAACTAAAATACAGAGTAGCACTGCCTATTCACTTGTTGGCCGCAGGCATCGAAGATAGGAAGAATCTTATCTACAGAACCAGCACAGATGTGAACGAAGCTGAAATTGTAAGTAAAACAGATGGTACTTATGGTGGTGATGCTATAGGTGTATACACTGTAGCCATAAACCTCATGAAAGAATCTGGACAACATACTTATGACATGTCTCTCTCCGACCTCATGGATTTCATGAAAGAAATAAATGTAGCGACTTCCAGAGCACTTACAGATATAAGAAGCGTGAGTGAGGAATGTGACTTTATTGTTATCTCACCAGAGTACGGAGCAAGATGGTTCGTTGAAGACGAACAAAGACGATACAAGATTAAATAAAGCATTTATAGTCAGAGAGCGGTCGATCATTAGTGCCATATACTTCAAATTCACCAGTTTCTTTATTCCATTTGAACGACGCTCCACCTAGACGTTGTTCCTTGCCAGCGAATTCTTCTTTGACTTTTTCTATCATTTCAAAAGTAATATATTTCATTTAGACCTCAATGGTAAGCGAAGATTGTGACATTCTAGTTATCACAGAGGATAACGCCCGATGGAGAACCTCACTCAGAAGACTCGACTCTCTTAGGTAGTGGACCGTAATCAGCGTAAATTACGATTGTCCCATCTTTTTTTAGGCATGATATCCCAAAATGCGGAACGACTTCTTCGATATCTGGAAGTTGAGCCGCAAATGCTTCAATTTCTTCAAGAGTTGAAAGAGGCTTTCGCTCTTGAAGATGATCTGTGATGTTACAGTCTGAATAATCGTATTTTACCTTTTGAGGTCTCGGATATAAAACAAGAATATTGTTCATATAAGACCTCCATTCTAGCCATTTGGGGATTTGCTAGTAAGAAACCGGGAAAGCAGTTTAAATGTAAAGCATGTGGATATGAGTTTTAAAGGAGAATAAAAATGCTTCAAAGAACAACGAACGGTGTTCCTCAGAAAGATTTTTGTCTTCATTCTCCTGCTAGTGTAGAATTCAACGGAAAGGAAGTTCGTGGATTAACAGCTTATTGGGATACTGGAAGCTCCGTATGCTGCATCGCAAGAGAGATTGCCAACAAACTTGGCTTACCCATCATGCCAACTCAACAAGAAGTTAAGTCAATCACAAATTCTAAAATGGCTGACATTACCGTCTGCACATTAAAAATTGGCTATGGTGATGACATAATTCTTCCCGATACATTATTTTGTGTTATGGATCCGGAAGATTTTGGATATGAACTTCTTATCGGTCAAGATGTTATAGGGTATGGAGAGCTACACACCAAATACAATCCAGCAATGGAACGGATTAGACTTGAGTTTGAGATTGATCCTTCTGTGATTCCAGACCATGAGATTTAAGTATAGTCTTCCATTGTGAAAAAATTCGCTTCCGTTCTTCCTGAGTAAACGGAGGCATCTTCCGTACTCTAACGGAAATAATGTTAAAATCGTTCATTTGAATACCTCCGATACAAAAATGAAGCGTGTGACATTTTAGCAGTTGAAGATGATAGAACTTATTGGATTTCGTCACCTGACTGCTTAGAGTGATAAGGCTTTTGATATCTGACGAATACTTCGTCCATTTTATGTGGAAGATTCTCCATGATTGATTTCGCTAAGTCGTCTGTACTACCGATAGGTTCTCGCTGTCCCTTGATGTAATCAAGAAGGGCAGTGAGTTCTTTTGTTTCAATTTCAATTTTCATATATTTCACCTCGATTAAAAAAATGCAAAGTTGATTGATGTAGCAATATGGGGCTGTGCAAGCAGAAAGCCCGGCAAACAGTTCAAGTGTAAGAATTGTTGGTATGAGTGGTGAGCCACAACTAACTAGTGCGGCATAAATAAAACACCCCTGTTAGGCGTAGAGTCTAGCATGGGTGTACTGTTTTAATTACAGTTACATAAAATAACAAAGTCCGCACAAGCGTAATGCTCATACGGACTTTTTAGGCAATCTATCCGAGAATGCCTCTTCTATTTATTAGTGACCATACCCAATCTATCCAAGAAAGGGCCTTCTATTACTGTAATTATATGCTTAATTTTCTTTTTTGTCAATACTTTCCTTTAATATTTTCACACAAGAAAACAAATCAACATCATCTCCCACTCCGAGAATACTTCTAATTTCCTTCAGCTCGTCTTGCGCTTTATTGCGCTCTTTTACGACTTTTTCTGAATAATTTGTTTTATCAACGAGCTTTTTCTTTTCATCGACGTAGTAATGCATCAAATTGAGTTCTCTTGCGATAGCTGCATCAACGAGTTTCATCTCATCTTGTGTTAAGTCGCAGATATAGTCATCAACTCGTGCCTTGTTAATTCTAGTCACCTGTGTGGCATCAGCTTGACCGTCTAAAATAACAGTTTTTCCATCATCGGTATAACGAGTTGAAATTGGAATCATAGAAATCCGATGCGAGTTGTTATGCGTAATAGGGACAACAATTGTATTGCCGTTCCATTTATTTGTTAAATTACATTGGACAATGACAGCCGGACGACGCTTTTGTATTTCGTAGCCAACACCCATTCCAAATTTACACCAATAAACTTGTCCTCGGAATAACGACATGTTTTTTACGGATTCTGCAATATAATCGAGTTCAAGTTTTTCTTTAATCCAACTTATATAAGCTGTCGCTTTATCAAGTGGGATCATCTTTTTGAGTTCTTCTTTTTCCAAATCGTTTTGTGGTGTTTGATCTTCCTTCTTTTCTTCCATGATTCAACACTCCTTTTATAAGAGTGTATCACAGGATGTCGTAAAAAGCAACGCAAATTAAAACGCCCGGCCCCCAGCAATAGGGAAGTCGGGCTTGTTCTATAATGATACCTTATTTAAGCTTTTCCAGAATCTCGTCTGCACTCACACCGCTAGACAACAACTTCTTGAGCACATCCTCAGCTTCAGCCTTCTTTGCAGCTTCCGCAACCTTTGCGTCCGCATCAGCCTTTTTCTTTTCAAGTTTTGCAATCTCTTTATTGATTTTCTTCAGCTCTACTTCCTTAGACTTTCTCTCAGCATTCAGCGCGGCAATATTTGTACCGAGTGCTGAAATCTCCTGAGCAATAGATTCTGCTGCGGTATTTTTCTCAGCAATCTGCGCTGCGTAATCAATGCCATCAAGAACCTTTGCTTTATTCTTACTACCTTTAGGTCTTGCCATAATATAATACCTCCGTATATTTTGGATACGCGATTGTACTTATATTATAGCCAGAATATCGTATGTAGTCAACGAATATTTTGTTTTCTCCTATTTATATCGCGCCAGAGAATAGCGCGTCTCCTCGTTTCCACCTACTTCTTTAAGTCGTCTGGTTACGTCTGAGGTGGACTTCTGAACTTTCGTCCAGAACTGACTATCCTTCCAGTGGTTGCTCACTGACCCTTTTTAGTCGATGAACCTTCCACCCTCCTACATTATATAATAGGGGAGTTGATCGGCTGCTGACCGCCCATTGTAAACGCTACTTAGCACTCGATTATTACCATATTTTGACAATACGATAAAACCGAGCTTTTATCTCAGCATATAGCATCCATATCCTTGTTTCTATCTTTCGATTCCTACCTTATATAAATATAACAATAGGCGATATGGCTCTTAGGGTTTCCCAGCACTCTAGGGGCTATTTTATTTTTACATGGTGCCGCATCCTATATTTTATACGCAACAAATATAAGAGGGCATATTAACTTTACCCGCACCATTTTTGAGCTTTCCGCTCATCTGCATTACAGACAACACGCCAGAGATGGCAGCTGTCAAAGTGGGTAATGCACCTGCGAATTTTACAGCACTATCTGCACCGTCAACAAAAACTGTGGCGAGGCTTATAAAGAACTTCGGGATATCTGACTTCATCAAGTCCGTACTAAACTTCTGGAATGCAGAATCAAGCTGATTAAGCTTTGCCTGCATGGAATCCATGTACGTCTGGTTCTCACGCATTGCGCTGCCGCTAGAATTAAGCGCTTGCTTCATAGCATCTTCAGCAACGCTAAAATTATTCAGCAGGGCAGATGTACTCTGACCTCCTCTCTTTCCAGAGATCAGCTCAGTAATATTTGCCTGTGTTGTATCAGACAAATCTTTCCAAACCTCAGAAAGTTCCTTCATAATCTGATAGGTTGATTTGAAGGTATTATCATCCTTCATAATATCAACACCAGCAAGTTGCTTCAACTCAGATCGAAGTTCGGATACAGAATCTGCCATCCCATCTGTTGCAATACCGGCATTTTCCGCATCTGTTTTTGAAGCACGAAGGTACATACTCAAAGTTTTTAGGTAAGTGCCACTCGTATCGGCGTCCTGAAGTACACCATTTACAGCAGCCGCCAAACTAAGCGTCTCCTGATATGTATTTCCGGCGGCAGACATCGCAGCGGAACTTTTCTGCATTATAATTCCAAGGTCGTTCATACTGACCGGTTCGGTATTAGCGATTTGATTCATGCAGTCCAGAAGACGCTCTGCGTCATCAGCAACCAACCCAAAACCTTGCATTGCAGAAATCAAGTAAGAAGAGGCAGTCGTTGCGTTATCGATCTGATCTCCAACGTTAGCCATAAGAGCAGATACACGAGCAAGCTCTTCTGAATCTTTATCAGTGTATCCGAGACGTTTCCAATCGGCTGTGCTACTCACAAGATCAGAGATATTTGCGCCAAGCTCACGAGCGCTTGTTGCAGTTCTATCGAGATATTCATTCATCTCGTCGCCAGTCATTTTACTGACCTTTTTAAGCTCTGTTACAGCCGTGTCCAGTTCCAGAACATTATTATAAACCTCTCGCAGACCTTGTTTGACCATTGCAACGCCAGCCATAGCGATAGCAGTCTGAAAATGCTCTTTGAATAGACGAGACAGTTTTTGACCAAGAGTTTCTGTAGTGGCCCCACATCTGCTGGCCTCAACCTCAAGGTTTGATAGTCTTGCACTAAGATCAGTAACATTGCCTTCACAGCCAGCAGCAGAAGCTTTTATTCCGTTTAAACTATCAATTAGCCAAGAATATTTACTTTTATTTGCAATAGAGTCTTCTAACTTCGTTGCACGTTCATAAACACTCTTAAACTTCGTCATGTCAACATTGGCTTGATTTATATCTCTAAAATCAAATCCAAGTTCTTTTAAATGTTGACTTGTAGAATCAATAGTTGTATCAAGAGTCTTGCATTTTTTATCAAAGTCTTGAATTGCTTTCCCTGGTGTAGTATTCTCAATAGAAGCAAGCTGATCTCGCAACTCTTTTAACTTTCCAGAAGTTTTTCCAGTTCCATCTTCTCCATATAAATATTTTTTTATATTATCATTTTTATAGTTGGAGTTATTCTTGGAATAGTTTTCAAGAGACTGAATCTTTTTTTGATATTTTTCATACTCAGATTCTTGAGAGGTGAGAGTCTTTTTTAAATCATCTGCAATTTCTTGATTTTGTTTTTTTAGTTCTTTTGCAGCCGAATCAGCACCTTTTGCAGTATTCCTGTCAGCATTGAATTTTCCGGTTTTTTCGATATCCTCAAGCTTTAACTTCTGAGATTCCGTAATTACATCTTTTGTTTTTGTCTTGAGTTTATCCATCTCATCGTTGATTGCGCTCAATCTGGTCTGTACCACTTTCAACTCAGATGATTTGTTTCCATTAGCAATTAACGATGCTTCATCCGCTTTTAACTTTGCTTGACGATTTGCAAGGCTGAAAAGGCGAGAAATATCACTTTTCGAAGTATCTTGTGTTTTTGCAGAGCCAGACTTTCCGGTATCAACCTTAACTGTCTGCTTTGCCGCAGAAGCCATAGCCTTTTTAAGCTGTGCAGTAACTTTGCTCTGGTCGATCTTAACATCAAGTGTGACCTTTGGAGTTTTTAGTTTTCCACTCTTGACTACCTTATCAAGCGCATCATTTATATTACGGATAGTGTCGTTTTGATTTACTCCAAAAGCAATTTTTACTGGTTTTTCTTTATAATACTCCTTAACAGAATTAAATTGCTGGTCTAATTCTTTTTTATTTGTGTCAATAACAACCTTGACCTTAATGGCTGTTACGGCAGAAGACTCTGTGCCAGTATTTTCTTTTTCATCCATACTGTTGGTCACCTCTCTTTTCCATTTTCAACAATTCCTTTCAAAATAAAAAAGAGAAGCGGCCAGCTTCTTCAAGCCAGCCTCCTCTCATTCAAATTTTCCAAATAAATTGTGGGATTACAATTCATGTAATGCGGTTTTTACGAGCATAGCTGCTTCAACTTGGACTTTTGAAATAAATGGACGCGCAGGACGCTTTGGTTTATTTTCCTTCGGTCGCCCCATTCGATTCCATTCTGCAATATCCATCCATAAGCCATGCTCAATCCAATTAGCAAACATTGTTCCTTCTAAGGCTGCATTATCTCCTTCTCGGAATGGTGTTTTACACCACGATTCCTGCGGTCTTGCAACATCCTTTACCGTCATGGTCACAACATTATTGTCAGTAGTAACACTACTTACGATATTTTTTTTGCTTTCGATTCCGTCAGACCGTCCGCTCTTCGAGTGTACGTTTTCTACGATGCTCGCTTGCAGTCTCGTTTCAATTTCCGGCGCAACACCTTCAAGGATGTCTTGAACGCTGCTAACCACACCGGCCAGTAAATCATCAAAGTTCGTATACGAAGAAGCAAGACTTCCCATTCACTCCACCTCAAATCTCAAACCGATCCTTTGCAGACTGAATCTTTGTCGTATCCTTCTTAATGTAATACTTGTTGGTCACATCCGTGCCAGCATGGTTGAGCAAGGAAGATACGTCCTCCAGACTCATACCTGCATTCTTCAGCAGGGTAGCACCACTGTGCCGGAAATCGTGCGGATGCAGTGTAGGCTCATCAATCATCTCGCCAATTTTCTTACACCAATCACCAGCGGTACTTGAAGTAATCGGCATCCATGCACCATTGGTTTTCGTACCAACAAACACATAGCCGCCATCCTCGATACCATGTTCAGTGCGGTATTCTTTTAGCTCTTTCAAAAGCTCAGAAACTTCCTTACTGAACATCAAATCAACGATTTTACCTTCCTTTTCCAGAACGTCATGCACCATGCGATTCTCATAATCGATAGATTTCCAGAGTGTATTCCGCACAGCATTGACACGAGCCATCGTAGACAGTGAGAACAGTGCATACAGACGCAGCGTCATCGCATTATCCTTCATGTGAACGGTGGTCACAGATTCAACCAGAGCGTTCAGCTTCTCTCGCATCAACTTAACCTCATCCGGCGTAAGGTATGTCTGCTTCACAACAGCCACATCCTTGGTCGGGCGGTCAATGAACTCCATCGGATTTTCTTTGATGATTTTCTTCTTGCGAAGATACCGGTATAGCGCAGAAATCGTGCTCATGCGCCGCTTCATACGAGCAGAATTATTTCCATGCTTCTTACAATAGAACAGAAATTCTTCGACATCCTCTTCTTCAAGTTCCGTCACGGGGGCGTTACCCTGATTGTCCAAAACATAAATCATCCACTGCTTGAAATCCGATTCATAATTGTAAACAGTAGACGGGCTGAGATCACGGATACCCATATCGGTCTCATATCTATCCCAGTATTTCAAAGACACTGGGTTAACATTCTTGAACTTCTCAGCATCCCATAACTTCAGCGGTTTACTTCTTGTAGCCATATTAAAATTCCCTCCAACCCACCTCTAAAAGTGTTTATTCCTTTTTATCTTTTGCCAGCACAGCAGAGATCTCCTGCTTATTATCCAGCAGGGCAGAAATCACTTCAGAAAACTTCTCAACGTCAAAGTCATTCAAGTTGCCCTTCACATCATTCAAATAGTTCTCCATGAAGTCAACGAAATCAGAAATAGGGTCAGGCTTCTCAATAATCTCGTTGAGCTTATTACAGAGACCAAGAACAAGCCATTCCTTATGAGAACGGTCGATCTGCTCGTGGACAGCCTTCTCCAGAGAATCGTACTGATCCCAGAATGCAGAAGTATCACAATCAGCCTTGTTAATCTTGAAGTTAAAAGACTCGTAAGCAATACGCGGCCACTCACTCTGCGGCTCACTACGATAATCATAATCCGCAAAATATTTCAGGATAGTCAACCGAAACACTACATCGAGCAGTGCGGGCTGATAATCACCATTGATAGTACATGCCTTGACTACTTCATCAAGAAAATCATTTCGCTCCTGAAAATTTAAAACCTTCATTTTATCTCCCTTTCGTCTGTGCTTGCTTTAATTTCTTTCGCTCTTTTCGAGCTTTTTTTAGGTCATCATAATCGACCCAGCCTCCATCAATTTTGGAGTATGTAATCCAGCGGTAATCTACATCAGGATACTTGAACCAGAACATCTTGCGCTTCATCAGCGCAACACTATCAGCAAATCCCTTCGTATCAATCACTTGTTTGCTGCCATCTCGATATGTAATTTCATAGTCCGCCACATAATCAATCTTCCGCACCGCTACGTTCTTTCCGTCCTTATCGACCCGGCGGAACGCTTCCTGCAGAAGAAAGGGGACTTGTTTACGACACTCTACAATTTCGCCGCTTGCCAGTCTTGGCAATACAATATCTCGATAGAACATCATCTCGGCATGGCTATCATAAACCACACCATCATAGGTTCTATCTGCTGGATTTTTACTCACATTAAACTTTGTTCTGTTCTTTTTCTCCATAAAATCACCACGGAAAACGAAGGGGCGGTTATGCCCGCCCCTTACGATTTGATGTTTTCTTAACTACCGGCTTCACGGGCGTCTCATCCTTTACACCACTAGATGGTCCATTTTCAGCCTTTGCAGGCTCATCCATGATCTCATGGAAAATATCACGAACAGCCGGGATAAAAGTTTCTACCTCAGCTTCCGTAACATTCTTATACTTGCGCACCAAAAGAGTAGTCAGGTCTGCCTTTGCAGTCTCTTTTGAAATAATTCCCTGACGATACTGATTTACGGCAGTCCACACAAGAAAGTGCGGCTCAGTGTCGCAAATCATTCGCCAAGGATTAAGACGCGCATCCTGCTCGCAATGCGGGCAAACCGGATATTCTTTTCCGCAAGTACGGCACCAATTCAGATTTGCCATTAGGCGGCAGCAGTCTCGATGCGGAACAGGCGCTTGTCTTCGGAGCAGTATTCCTGAGTAGCGCTGATCTTAACAGGGTGAGCCAGCTCGTTGTTCAGGGTCATATCAACAGCATTGTCCATCTTTGCATTCGGGAAGATGATACGCATCAGCTTCTTATTCGCCTTATCGCAGGGATTGTAGCAGAATGCCTCAATCACGAACTCGCCCTCGGTAGAGAACTTATCGGCGCTATCATTGATAGCAATGCCCTCCTCGCTCTCGTACTGATACTTCACAACAAAGCGGTCGCCAGCCTTCAGGCTTGCGCCAGTGGGTAGAGTGACCTCAGTACCAGAAACAGAAAACTGAGACTCGGCGGTCTCACCCAGCTCAAAGGTCTTCAGTGCATTACCCTGACCATCGACCAGATCGATGTACTTAAAGGGGGCATTTGCAACAGCAGCCTTTGGGGTATGAGTCAGAGTCAGCTTCTGGCCGTCAGCAGAAGTCAGATACTCAACAGTGGTAAAGACCTGCTTTGCTGTAGAAGAAGCAACCTCCTTCTTAGAGCCCATCTGCTCTGCCAGAGCACCCAGATGCATCAGAGCATTAGACCAATCTGCCTCTGCAGTCTTGCTCTTGTCGAATGCCATGATGTTAACGCCCTGTGCATCCTGAGCATAAACAGTCTCGCCGCCCAGAGTCAGCTTGAAATCCTTAACCTGATTCATGGTCCACAGACGCTTGCCATTCAGGTCATACTCGTGAATGCGATGAACGCGGTCAATAACGACCTCATTGAAATTAAAATCGCTCATAATATTCTTCCTTTCAATTTATTTGGATAAAATAAAAGAGCAAGGAAGCAGAAGCTCGCCTGAAGCATGGTTGGGTCACCGTTCAGGGTGCAGATACGGTCATTACCAAGGGTGAGTAAATAACATCTATTGGATTACATTCGTGTTCAAAAAGGAGGATTAATTATGATTATTACAGGTATGGTACATTACGAGAGCGTTTGTAAGAACGCACTGGTTAAGTGGTACAACGAGCATATGTCCAATAAAATTACGCTGGAGAACGTCTTTGTAGTTTGGAGTTGCAAGACGCTCCAGAACTACAAGGCGCTGCTTTCTACCACCGTCAGCGGTGACGGTATCTATGCTGAGTACACCTACAACGGTGATAAACAGGAACTGTATGAGGATGTGTACAAGAAACTGACCAACCAGTGCATTAAAAAGGAACTATAAAATGAAAATTTTAGCGTAAATGCGTTAATAAAATATAACGTGTTATCGTTAGAAATGGAGGTGATAAATTGAACGCATGGAAAAATTTCTTTAAGGCACTTGGTTCTTTTCTGGGAATCGTTCTGATTCTGGCAGCTACATATTTTACCTCGTGGATTATCACGATTGGTATTATTTGGCTGATTTTTAAGCTGCTGAATATCACTTTTACCGTTAAAGTGGCGACAGGCATCTGGCTGGCTCTAGTTTTTCTGGAACGATTCATTAAGGGTAGCCGAGGTAAGTAAATAAACAAGCAGGGTGGGTGTGGTGGCATGAAAACATGGATGTGGAACGTATACGTCAGTTGATTCTCGAAATTATTCGAGTCATACAACAAGCGAACAATATTAGTCAAAATGAAATGGAAGATATTATTTCTGATGTTGAGTTTGATTTTTATAACGGTCGATAAAGAAAGGAATCTTATGGATTATTGGTCTGTTGAAATAATGTACTACGATGATGGGAATCAGGCATTCAATACATATATGGTAAAGGCGCAGGATCAGAATGATGCTATGAACAAGGCGCATCATCGCTTTGAAAAGGCTCATCCTAACATGAGCTGTATGATTCAGAGCATTGAAAAGGCAGGTGGCCGAGATGGACTTTAAATGTAAGTGTGGCAGTGAATCCTTCTTTATCCAGAGTAAAGGTAGCCAGATTGGTCTGTATTGCTCTGCTTGTGGCAAGTGGCAGAAATGGCTCACTAAGAATGAAGTGAAACAGTTTGAGTACGAGACGAATATGTTGGATTCGAAAGAAAACAATCCTGATGATGATTTTTATGAAAAATTCGCCTTAACTCCATGGGGCTGCCTACACTGTGCTTTTAGAGATTTTGGACTAGATCTTCCTGAAATTCCTGGTAAGATGGCTGATGCCATTATGGAAGATTTCTTCGAGACTATGGAAAGGGCTGATATTATTGAGAAGAAGGAGTAAAGATGATTAAGTTCTTGAAACGTCTACTCCGTTGGTTCCTTCCAGAATGCAGTAGATGTGGCGGAACGATGCTTTACGATAACACTCATAGCTGGCATGATAAATGGCACTTTGTATGTGATAAATGTGGTAGAGAAAAATGGGGTACATTATGAAAAAAATTACAGGAATTCTAAAAGCAAAAGGATTTGATGACTATAATTTTGAATTCTATGTTGATGACAATATGACAGAAAAACAAATTGAGATGGAAGTCTACCAACGTGCTGGTTTCAGTTTGGACTGGGCGGAAGAAGATGGTTATGAACCGTATACTGTTACAATGTATCGTAAAAAGAGAGGCAAGTAATGAATTACGGGCAAACACGTGTATATGGAGTAAGTCTATCATACATTATGGCTAACGGAGAACGCAATTTCTCATATTATGAGATCCCTGCTGACAGTGAGTATGAAGCAATCCAATATGTGCGCGGCCAATGGCACTGGGAGCATCTATTTGCTCCTTACGAGCCAGATGTAAGCGCTCGACTTTTGTACACTAACTATTGGAGCTATTTGAAGGCTTGATAAAAGTGCCGTTTCATCGTAAAAATTTATTAAATTTATAACGTGGATACGTTAAATAATAGGAGGCAAAATGAAGAAGTGAACGCAAGAACTGCTTGAAGCCGAAGGATACGAGATTCAGAATGCTCAAATCAAGAATGTTAGCCTTAGTATGGCAGACCATGGAGTGTTGACCTCCGATTTGACGTTAGATGGTCACGGATGGGGCGTTTGCTATGGTGGCTACGTCCTTGGTAAGGGATATGTTGGAGCAAAAAACTTTGAAGGTTATGCTTCTGGCATTGAGGCCATCATGCGGATTATGGATACGGTTGGTTGCGACAAGTACGAAAGTATGAAAGGCAAGTATATCCGTGTAGCAACCAAGGGATGGGGTAGTACGGTAAAAATTATCGGCAATATTCTTGAGGATAAGTGGTTTGATTATGGATCTTTCTTTGATGACAAAAAGAAAGAGAAAGAGGAGGCTGGCTAATATGGATGCGGATGAGTTCATTATTAACGTAATTGCAAAGAAAAACAACGGAACAATTGAACTTTCTGTTCCTGATGATGTATTCAATCAGGCCGAACGTATTCTTTTGAAAAACGAACAAGGCGTATTCTGCAAGACTTTCCCAGCGGAAGCCTTTGGCAGTGATTCGTGGATTAGCGTAAAAGAAGATTTGCCCAAAATTCCCCATGATGCCGTTTGGAGTCATAGTGTATATGCATACGATAGAGAACGAGAACAAGTACGAGCATGTTACAGCAAAAATGGCGAATGGGAAGAATATTATCGTGGCATTCCACTTGATATGGTTACTCACTGGATGCCATTACCTAATGATCCGCAGGAGTGATTATATGGAAAAGAAATACGTAAAAATCTTTAAATGCCGTGGATGCGATCGCAATATCATTAAAAATGATGTTGATTTATCTGCTGTTGAGGAATGGACTCTCTCCGAAACGTTTAAAAGCAAGTGCGAAACAGCAGAAGTGTCTGGCGGGTCTAGGCTTTCTGGGCAGAATAAATTCTTGCTCCACCGGTGTGATCCAGAGAATCTTTGTGTTTGTGATTTCATTGGATGGAAAGAAATCGAGGCTAAAAATGATTAACGATCCTTTTGCAGAAGATGGTGTTATCGCTTGCCAATACTGCGGAAGCGGTGAGTACCTTTATAACGAAGATGGAAACCACAACAACTTTTGTGGTCAGTGCGGCACTCGGATTGATTGGCCGGAGGACAACGATGAAGAAAGTAACACTTGAACTTCTGGTTGATGAAAACGGAGATGAGGATATCAATCCAATTAAGAGTGAGATTGAGAGCGCTCTTCAACGTTGTTATCACGATATGAAATTGGTTTCATACGAAGAAGAAAAACTCGATGTACGGTGGTTTTGCGCGAAAGACGTAATGCCTCCTATTCCAGAGTACGGGATGCATTCGGAAGATGTTATCGTAAAATACAAGGACGGCACAGAAAGCGTTGCGTGCATCTTTCTTAATGGAGAATGGTACGATACTGATTATTATGAGGTTGCAGATACAATAGTGTATTGGCGGTACATGACGGAGGAAGAGAAGAATGGGGTTTAAAGAACATGAGAAGATTCTCTTTACTATGTGTTGGACATTCCGAAAGGTTATGTGGCCTCGCCAAGTCTATGCTTGCTTTCGTAAAATTATCCCATACAAGCAATTTGTTTACTACCTTAAAAAGTGGGAGGAATTTGGTTTTTACGACTATGGAGTAAATCAAGAACTTGGCTGGTTCTATCCAGAAAACTTTACAGATAGATACAAGGAAATAATTGAGGGTGTAGAAGATTTTAAAGAACACAAAACCGGATGCGCTTTCTAAAATTCCGCTTTTAATAGAAAGGAAAGGTATGTTTAAGACTTTTAAAAATACTGTTGTATGCGTACTTCTAGCAGCTGTTATGCTGACTGGATGCAACGCAAGTGCGAAAGACTCAGTAGGGAATGTAGCCAAAGAGAATGGCTGGTTCTATCGCATTGGTGACACTCCTATGGTGTACGATAAGGATACACACGTCATGTATTACTTGTTCAGTAAAAGTGAAGGCTACTATACTTACGGCTACATGTCTCCTTATTATAATGAGCACGGTCAGATGTGCTACTACGTTGATGGTCAGATTATTCCTGTCGAGGAGGTGCTAATCGATGCTGACTGAGATTGTTTGGCTTATGACCAAAACTTATATTATTTTGATTTTCTCCGCAGCGGTAATTCGCTCTGAGCAGATTCTGTATGACACATCTACATATATTTTCCGAGGTGACAAGAAGAATGGAATGCATGGCTGTATTGCGCTGAATATTTTTATTATCGTATGTGCAAGTATGTGGACGAGGTTTATTTGAGATGAGAACACTAGAACAAGTAGATCGCGACATTGAGATTGTAAGATACGACATGCACGAACTCATGAGGATGCGTCAGCCAATTTCTATCGTCGGAGAGGAATTAGTGGATCTTTATGAAGAACGAAATAAAATCTTGAAATCGATGGGTGATACAAAATGAACTACGCTAAAATCGTTCCATGTGATATAGCAAATGGCGAAGGGGTGCGTGTCACTTTGTTCGTGCAGGGTTGTGATCACCATTGCCCAGGCTGTCAGAATCCTACCACATGGGACCCAAATGGTGGTCAGCCATTCACAGATGAAACACTTGATAAAATTGTAGATTTACTTCGACCTGATTACATTCAGGGACTGACGCTTACTGGTGGAGATCCACTGTTGCCGGAAAATAGAGAAGTTGTTGAGAAGATTGTTCATCGTGTATGGACTGAATTTTTAAGCAAAAAAGATGTGTGGCTCTGGACTGGATATAAATGGGAAGATTTGTGGAATCAAGACGGACTCGTATCTGACATCCTTGCTGATATCAATGTGCTTGTAGATGGGCCATTTATTGAATCAGAGAAAGATATCTCTCTTCCATATATGGGGAGTAAGAACCAACGAGTAATTGACATCAAATGGAGTCTTGGATATAAAGAACCGACTCTTTGGTGGACTCCAGAAAAGAAAGGAAAATAATATGAATTTTAGTGATTTTGGCTCGATGCAGAGTATCACGCCTTATCGCCCCAACATTAAAATCAATAAACTGCATGATGATGCTCATCTGCCAACTTATGGTTCTACAAACGCTGCTTGTGCAGACTTGTACGCCTATATCGGTTTTGATGACGCAACGATGGTAAACAAGAATGGTGATCGCTGCATTATGATTCAGCCGCATGAAACCGTTAAAGTACATACTGGTTTACGGATGGCTCCGCCGGAAGGTTGGTATGTCGCTATCTATGCTCGCAGCGGTATGGCAACTAAGCAGGGACTTGCTCCTGCGAACAAAACTGGCATTTGCGATCAAGATTATCGTGGAGAGTATATTGTGGCATTACATAATCATTCCAACATCCCTCAAATGATTACTCATGGCGACCGCATTGCTCAGATGGCAGTTGTTCCATTCTGGCAGGCTGATTTTGAAGAGGTTCCCGAATTAGACGAAACTGAGCGTGGAGCCGGTGGGTTTGGTTCTACTGGTAAACAGTAATCGAGGTGTTTATGGGAAAGACGATCGATACGTCCGAGCTTCTGTATCGGATGGGTAAGTACGCAGAAATCGATGCTGGAGAAGAAGGACATGAAACGTTTATGCATTTCATGCTTCTTCTAACACGCACAATTGAGAAAATGCCGAATGTTGCATTGACTCACAAAAATCCGATTGATGATGAGATTATAGAAAATCAGTACAAGCTTGCGAACGCAATCTCACTGGCAACGGGTCGCACCCGAAACGACGGCTGGTATCCCACTTGGATTGGCATGACCATGAAGATCGTACGTCTGAAGAGCGGAGAGTCAGTTGGATTCCGGTATATCAAAGATAATGAGGGACATGATTATCCGGGTGCAATGCACACATCTTGTGTTACCGATTATTATATTTCTGATGACAAAAAGAATGTTATCATTCAAACCGAGAATACGATTTATAAATTTGAAAAAGTTGAGGAGGACTAAATTATGGCTAAGTATTTTTATGTGTATGACAATGGCGAAGAGACTACCGAGTGTATCGTGAAGATGTTCAATGGTGATAATGGTGCTGTGGTAGAGAAGGTATTACCGAAGGATAAGGCTGAGGGCTTCTGTGAAGGATTGATTCTTAACGACTTTAGCCGTAGCGATGAACTTGCAAATGCCGACATGAAGGAGGTTATCGCAAAGGCGGAGCTGGTTGAAAAGATGAATGCTTATCATCTGGCAAAAGATGCCTACAACGAGGCAAACAATGCACTGAAGATGGTTAAGGAGAAACTTGGTCTGTAAGGAGAATACATAATGTACGATAGATACACTGGGCGCAAAGGCGTTGCTTTGGAAAATCTCATGGACGAAGACTGGAAAACTGCACTTGCCTTACATAAGGGAGATATCCCAAAAGGTGCTGAGGTGTATATTCAAAAGATGATTCAAAATCTTTATGGATGTTATCTTGTAGTTAAGTATAATAATTCTGTTTATTATGTTAAACCAGAAGGTATTAAGCTGATTTGAGGTATGTATGAAGTGTTACGCTATTGAATCTCATTACGAGAAAGAAGCTCCATTTGGAATTGCATGGCAAGTAAAGCTGTTTGACGAGCACACTCTCTTGGAAGAGCATAATCATATCTACTGTAACGAGATTGCTGGCTACTGTAAGTGTCTTGAAGATATGGGATTCATTGAAAAAGCAAAAGTGAAAAATGACATTCAAAAAGAGCCCAGCAAGTCTTATAACGCTTTTGGTAAGACTACTATGACGGATAAGGAAATCAATGATCTTGTTAGAATGTGTATGGAGCCAATGATTTGTGATTTAAGTAAAAACCTATTTGATTCAATTAACTTCTAAAAGGTAAAATTTATGGGCGGGCGGGAGGAATAAATATATGAAAGCACATATTCGAGAAGAAAAGAAAACAACCCCATTAAAACTTGGTGAACGAACGCTATTCGTAAAGAAGGATAGCGAATATCATAAGGTCTGCGACACAGTAGAATGTGATGAGACGCATATAGACGATGATGTTATCGATGAAGTTATCAAGTTCGCTCTATCTGAAGAAAACTTACTCTCGGAAAGAGAATTGTGGTTTATCTACGGAGCCAATAACGTGTATGTTTATTGAGGTGTTGGTATGCATAAGACTGATAGTTTGAAAAATCCGGTAATCGTATTTCCATGTAAGAATTGCGGTTGCACAACTAAAATCCGAGTGGCTTCTTTTGAAAATCCTGATTTGGATATTCCTCAGAATAATGTGATTGCGTGCTATAGATGTAGAGCGGAAGTTGCTGGGGCTAAGTTTGTTTCTTGGAAAGAAGCAAGCCAAAATATCTTTACCGTGGAGGTGCCAGATGGCGATTAAAATTATTCAACATAAGCAGACTCCAAAAGAATTTGCATATCATTTTAAATGCAACTGTGGTTGTGAATTTTGGTCTGATTCAGAAGGTGTTTCTAGTGTAAAAGCACTGAATGTGAATTTGTTTTATCTAACACAATGTCCAGAATGCGGCAGTCGTGTAGAGAGTCACGACGAACCGGTTCTGCGAGAAAAAATTTTTGATGAATAAAATGTATGATTTATGGAGGGCAGACAATGAAAGAAAACAAAAATGAAATCATCGAAAAGTATCGCTACGGTGAACATCCAAACTGTGGTAAGTGCATCGCAAAAGAAGGTTGCAAAATGCATCCAAATAGTTATGGCTGTGCATTAACAAAAGATGGAAAATGGATTGGATTTATAAAATAAAACTAGACTTTTTATAAAGGAGAATGCTAATGAAGGATTTTGACTTTTATAGAGTGAAGTACGTCCATGACGGAAAATGGCAAATTGAGTTTTTCGAAAAAAACGAAAAATACATTGGCTCTATTTATAAAGTAGGGTCAGATGCCGTCCGTGGGTATTGCCAGTGTTTAAATGATCTTGGCTACAAAGCAATTTTATAAAACTTGGATTCTTATAAAGGAGGTTCACAATGATTATTGATTGCAAATCTATTGCACAAGATATCAAAAATAAAATCAAGAATATTATCGCAGAAGATGACTATGCTCCTATTTTACATATTTATCAAGTAGGGGACAACCCTGCGTCCAACGCTTACATTCGCGGTAAACTGCGTGACTGTGAAGAGGTAGGAATCGAAGCGGAGCTTATCAAGCTGCCAAAAAATATTACTGAAGATGAATTGAACAACAAGATTTTAGAAGATTATAATTGGGAATATGTGGACGGTATCATTGTTCAGCTTCCGTTGCCAAAACATATCGATCCTAAAAATATTTGTATTCCAGACGCAGTTGATGTTGATGGCTTTAATTCTACATCACCATTTCAGCCTTGCACTCCGCTTGGCGTTATGAAGATTTTTGATTCCATCGGTTACAATCTGGATGGCAAGAACGTGCTTGTATGCGGTCAGTCTGATATCGTGGGTCGTCCGTTGGTTGATATGCTGATTAAGCGGCATTGTAATGTGATCTCTGTAAATAGCAGCGGAAGTTTTATGAAGTGTACGGCTCTTGCAATGGATATGGTCGATGTGGTCATCTCTGCAGTCGGAAAACGTAATTTCATCACACCGCTTGGTCTTGATCGAGTAGATGTCTGCATCGATGTTGGCATCAACTATGACGAAAACGGAAAGCAGCACGGTGATTGCGCTGACGCTGTTTATGAGATGGAGGATATCAAAGTTACACCTCGTATCGGCGGTGTTGGGCTAATGACCAGGGCGATGCTCCTTTATAATGTATGTGTGGCAAGGTATGGGGAAGAGAAGATGGGGGAGGTGATTGGATGAAGGAAGTTCCAATTTGGGAAAAGACAGCCCTTACAATCGAAGAGGCCGCAGCGTATTCTAATATTGGACAGTGCAAAATACGAGAGCTTCTTCAGGAGAAAAACTGTCCGTTTGTAATATTTGTAGGCAGAAAACAGCTTGTAAAGAGAAAAGCCTTCGAAAGATACATAGAACAGGCATATTCCGTTTGAAACTTCTGCTCCAGTGTGATATAATCGAGATGTCACATTGGAGCTCTTTATATAATGTAAGGAGCTTATTATGGAAAGACGTAAAGACAATAAAGGCAGAGTATTAAAAGAAGGTGAGAGCCAAAGAAAGGACGGCCTATATCAGTATCGCTGGACAGATCGAACAGGAAAGAGGCACACGGTATACGCTGGGGATTTGAAGGAGCTAAGAGAAAAAGAAAAGAAAATTCAAGATTCTATTCTTAGCGGCTCTGATTTTGATACTCTTAAATTAACTGTCTATGAATTTGTTAAGCAATACAACGATACTAGAATTCATGCTCTTGGAATTAGAACGGCTGAAAGAAATGCTAGTTATATTAGGAAACTGCAAAACGACCAGATAGGAAGTAGACTGGTTGCTAATACAACTGTTTTTGATGCCAAGTTGTGGGTGAAAGGACTTTACGAAAATGGCCTTGTCTATGACAGCATAAATGATTATCGTGCGATTTTATCGTGCGCTTTTCAAGCTGCATACGAAGATGGTTTGGTCACAAGAAATCCTTTTGCTTTTAAACTATCGAGAGTTATTCCGCGTAATACGAAAGAAAAAAAAATTATAACGAATCAACAATATAACAATCTTTTAGAATTCATGCAAAACAATGGATTCTATCGTAAGCGTATTGATGATATTGTAATTCTTTATGAAACCGGTATTCGAGCAAGCGAGTTTTGCGGATTGACTGAAAAAGATGTAGATTTGAATTCTGGAATACTAAAAATAGACCATCAGATTTATCGAGTTAAGGGCGGAAAACGTACTATTTTAAAGCCAAAATCTAAAGCTGGAAACCGAATTATTCCACTATCTCCGATGGCTAAAAATGCCTTTAAAAATGTCATTGATAAAAGACATAAATCGAATAACGATATTATTATTGATGGGAGAAGTGGATTCTTATTTCCAGGGCAGTATAATACGGTGCGGCAGGCACGAGATATCGAATCGTTTATAAAATCTCTAACGAAATCTTATAATAAGATGCATCCAGAAGACCCACTTCCTCATATTACCCCTCATACATTTCGTCATACTTTTTGTTCAAGACTGATTCAGTCAGGTATGAACATTAAGGCAGTTCAGTATTTCATGGGGCATTCTACTAGCAAAATCACGTTAGAAGTGTATGCGCATGTCTTCAAAGATGCATCTATTGAAGAATTTATAAAGAATTTTGCTGAAAAGAGTACGTCTTCTACTACACCAATTACTACACCAATTTCACAAAACTTGCAGGAGGTTATATGAGATTGTATAAACAAAACAGCAATTCAGTAAAATGCAGTACACGATACATCGTCAAATATCGAATTATACAGGCTTATATGAAGTCCCTTGAAATAAACATGCCTTTGTGGTAAAGTATATACAATCAATTTAGATGGCTCAAACATGAATGATTTTGTTGTAGAATGCTTCATGCTGCGATAAGAGAAAAGGAGTTTGACTATGGCTTATTTCTATGAAGAACCCTCCCGCACCTTTGGCGAGTATCTGCTGGTGCCCGGCTATTCCTCTGCGGAAAATGTTCCCACTGCTGTCAGCCTCAAGACCCCGCTGGTCAAGTACCGCAAGGGTCAGGAAGAGTGCCCGTTGGAAATGAACATCCCCATGATCAGCGCCATCATGCAGTCGGTCTCCGGCGATAAGCTGGCCATTGCACTGGCTCGTCAGGGCGGCGTCTCCTTCATCTATGGCTCCCAGAGCATCGAGAACGAGGCTGCCATGGTGCGCCGCGTCAAGAGCTACAAGGCCGGCTATGTCGTGTCCGACTCCAACCTGGCCCCCACCGCTACCCTGCACGATGTGCTGGAGCTCAAGGCCCGCACCGGCCACTCCACCATCGCGGTCACCGCTGACGGCACCCCCAACGGCAAGCTGCTGGGCATCGTGGCCTCCCGCGACTACCGCGTCAACCACACCCCGGATGACGCTCCCGTTACCACCTTCATGACCCCGCTGGAAAAGCTGGTCACTGCCCCGGAGAACACCTCCCTGCATGACTGCAACAACATCATCTGGGACAACAAGATCAACACTCTGCCGCTGGTGGACGCCGAGGGCAACCTGAAGTATATGGTGTTCCGCAAGGACTACGACTCCCACAAGAAGAACGCCAACGAGCTGCTGGACGCCAACAAGAGCTATGTGGTGGGTGCCGGTATCAACACCCGCGACTACGCTGAGCGCGTGCCCGCTCTGGTGGAGGCCGGTGTGGAC
>ULSO01026908.1_pt1 | contig 38057 bp, 22 predicted proteins | sample 1956701 | NCBI WGS metagenome assembly ULSO01 (sample SAMEA4835708, study PRJEB28245) | human gut metagenome | biome: gut microbiome; material: fecal sample | place: Denmark | collected 2008 | reverse complement strand
TTATCAAGTGGATCATCAAAGCCTTGTGCGGTGTAATACTGGTCGCCAACACATATTACATCGCTTCGGCACTATTCTCGTTTGGCACAACGGTATGCTCCAACGGACTTGCCACACTATTCGGGACCGGAGATTATCTATCTTCCACGCTCTCGATCAATCCGTCGGCTCTCAGCGGTCTGAGCTTGGGTGAGCTGATGACGGTGTGGTTTATTTCCCTGATCGTTCATCTTGGGGTGCTGATACTGATAGTTGCTATCGTTATCACACTTGCAAGCCGTATCATCGAGGTGTTTATGTATCTCAGCATTGCACCGATTCCTATGGCGACCATGATGGACAGCGGTGAATGGGCTTCTATCGGTAAGAACTGGATCAAACAGCTTCTCGCTCTTTCTTTCCAGGGGTTCTTTATCGTAGTGGCACTCGGTATTTTCAAGACGCTTTTCAGCAATGCTATTGTCGCTCTGAACGCAAGTACAGACGGCGTGATCCTGCAAATGGGACTGCTTCTCGGCTATACCGCAGCACTTATCTTCACGATTCTCCGCACAGGAGCTATCAGCAAATCAGTGTTCAACGCTCACTGAGAACAAGATCGGAGGTTATTATTTGGCACATTATGTACCGATCCCAAAAGATTTGAACGACATCAAGGAAAAGTTCATCATGGGATTCACAAAGAGACAGGTAATATGCTTCGGTATCGGTCTTGTTCTTGGTGCGCCTGTGTATTTTCTCACAAGAGCGTCTATCGGAATGTCGGGGGCGATCTTCGCTATGGGTGCGGTCGCCGCACCTGCGATACTCTGTGGCATTTACAAGAAAAACGGCGTGTTCTTGGAGAAACAGGTGAAGTTCATGCGTGAATATTTCACCCGACCGAGAAAGCGATATTACCAAACAACCAATGTATTCAGGTGCATTGAACGGCACATCGAATACAACAGAATCAAGAAGAAGCTGAGAGATGCCGAAAGAAAAGGCTGATACGGCTCTCTATATATAATAGTATAACTTTCGGTGTCTCCGCTTTGGAATATAAACGGAGGTCACAATGGGCTTTAGAAAGAGAAATGCCAAAAGAAGTGATAACCGCAGCTCGGCTAAGGTTATCATGGGCAAGCCTGCCTCTCAGTTATCAAAAGAGGAGAAAAAGATTCTCTCCGCAAGAATGGCGGAGATCAGGAGTGAAAACGGCGGTAAATCGACTGTGCAGAACACGATACCGTTTCTGTGTATGTATCAGGACGGCGTGTGCCAGGTGTCGGAGAATTTCTTTTCTCTGACGGTGCAGTTTTACGATGCCAACTACTCCATTGCAGAGTTTGATGAGCAGAACAATATCTTTTCCAAGTATTGCGATGTGATCAATCTCTTTGACAACACAATTCGTTTTCAGCTTACCTTTGAAAATCAGAACCGTTCAAAGGCAAAGCTCGTCAAAACGGTGCAGATACCCGAACAGGACGATGATTTCAACTCTATCCGCAAGGAATACAGCGAAATGCTCACCGACAAGCTCCTGAAAGGCAGCAACGGACAGAGTGCAAGAAAGTTCCTGACATTCGGTATCGAATCCACATCATACAAGGCAGCAAGGGCAAAGCTCATGTCGATCAAGAATGATGTTATCAAGGGATTTAAGGCTTTCGGTGTCGAAGCGGAACTGCTTGACGGCAGGCAGAGACTTGAAGCTCTGTATTATGCCCTGAATCCTTACAGAAATTCCCCATTTCTTTTCGATTGGGGCGAAATGCTGAGGGCAGGAATGGACACAAAGGACTTCATCTGTCCGCCCTCGCTCAAATTCAATAAGGCAGACTTTGAGATCGGCAATGCCTACGGTGCTGTGTGGGGTATGAATATCCTTGCCGGAGAGCTGCCCGATGAGATACTCAAGGACTTCCTTGAAATGCAGAATCTTTTCTGCGTGAACATTCATGTAGAACCGCTGGACCAGATAGATGCCCTGAAATTCGTCAAAAAGAAGCTCACAAATGTTGAGCAGATGAAGATCGACGAACAGAAAAAGGCATCGCAGTCCGGCTATGATCCCGACATTCTGCCACCTGCGATCAAGATGTATATCGAGGACATTGAAAAGCTCCTCGGTGATCTGAACAGCAAGAATGAGCGACTGTTCCATATCAGCATTTCGCTGAGGGCATACGCAAAATCGAAGAAAGACCTGAAACTTCTTTCTGAGATGCTGAAAAGAACGTGCCAGAAGAACAACTGCACGATGTTCCCTTACGATTACAGGCAGGAGCAGACGCTCGTTTCCACACTTCCGCTGTGCTATAACGAGATTCCCGTCCGCCGTGAGATGCACACCAGCGGTATCGCTATCTTCGTACCGTTTACCACAAAAGAGCTGTTTCAGGACGGACAAGCTACCTACTACGGCATCAATACGCTGTCGGGCAACATGATCCGTGCCAACAGGTCAAGGCTCAAAAACCCGAACGGACTTATCCTCGGTACGCCAGGTGCAGGCAAGAGTTTCAGCGTTAAGCGTGAGATCCTCGACTGCTTTCTGACAACCGTGGACGATATTATCATCTGCGATCCCGAAGGTGAGTATTTTCCGCTTGTTTCGGCACTCCACGGACAGCTTATCCGTATCGCCAGCAACTCGGAACAGCACATCAACCCTATGGACATCACCATTGATGACTATATGTTCAGCAATCCTATGGAAGTCATTGCGAACAAGTCTGACTTCCTGATCTCCCTGTGTGAGATCATTGTCGGCGGCCGCTACGGACTTTCTGCGGAGGAACGCTCGGTCATTGATAAGTGTGTTCAGCGTATCTACAAGCACTTCATTGAGAATGAACCGTCTGAGGACAAGATGCCACTTCTCTCTGATTTGCAGAGAGAGCTTCATGAGGAGGGCGAAGTCGCTCTGAGAGTGGCAAACTCTTTGGAGATGTTCGTAAACGGCAGCCAGAACCTCTTTAATCATCGCACCAATATTGATATGAGCAATCGTATCATCTGCTTTGATATTAAGGAGCTTGGCAACCAGCTCAAAAAGGTCGGTATGCTCATCGTGCAGGATACCGTGTGGAACAGGGTTTCCGCCAACCGTGAGAAAAAGAAGATCACTCGCTACTATATCGACGAGTTCCATTTGCTTCTCAAGGAGGAACAGACAGCGAAGTATTCCGCTGAGATCTGGAAGCGTTTCCGTAAATGGGGCGGCGTTCCGACGGGTATCACACAGAATGTCAAGGACTTGCTTTCTTCTCAGGAGGTCGAGAACATCTTTGATAACTCGGATTTCGTGTATATGCTCAATCAGGCAGCCGGAGACAGAGACATTCTCGCTGAAAAGCTCCATATCTCAAAGGAGCAGATGAAGTATGTCACGAACAGCGGTCCGGGCGAAGGGCTTATCCGCTACGATAAGGTCTTGCTGCCGTTTACGGACAAGTTCCCGACGGATACAGAGATGTATCGCCTTATGACCACGAAGCCAACCGAAAGTGCGTAAACTGCGAAGAATGGAGGATTTATGAGCTTACAGAGAAAAGAAAATAACCTCCGCAGAGCGCAGGCACGACTTGACCGTATTCAGAACCCTCCCCGATGGAAAGTGGTTTCACACCTGAAAGCAAGGGAGTTTCAGATCGACTATCGCCGTGAGCCAAATCGTCACGGCAGATACCGAACCCGTGCGTATATTGTCCGTGGTGCGAAAGCGTATCACGGCAATAACCGTGGACTTATCCACAAGGCTGTCAACCTGAAATACCGTGTGCAGGGCGATAAACCCTCGGTCACAAGGACGATCAAATCATGGCAGCCAAAGACCATGAAGGGCAAGCTGTTCAAGGCAAATGCCCGTGCTGTGAATTTTGCAGTTCACGATGTTACACAGACGGCAGTCGATACGGCTCTCGCAGCGGAGACTGTCGGTCTGAAAACATCGGATACTGCCCAGCGTGAAGTCCGCAACAAGCTCAAACAGAAGTACACCCGTGAAGCGGTGGACGATTATCACCGTGGCGTATTTCTCATGGGGCGCACGGCGGTCGATGCTGTCAAGGGTACACATCACCACCTGAAAACAAAGAAACAGCATAAACTCGAAAAGGCAAAGTTTCAGCTAAAGAAAGCTGATAACAAGCTATATAAGTCGAAAATCGGCAAGCCGAAGCTCAGGGCGAACAAGGCAGCTCTGCGAGGTGCTAAGGCTGAGTATAAGGCGAAGAAAAAGCCTGCCCACGGCAATAAGCTCCGCAAGGCGATGAATAAGCGTAGGCTGCAAGCCTACAAACAGACGAAGCGTGAGCTGAAATTTGAGCGTAAACAGCTCAGGACAGAAAACAAGTTCCGTGTCAAGGAATTCCGCAATCAGAAGAAGATCAGCAAATTGACCAGACCGGGACTGCTTGCATTGAAGCCTGCCACTTATACCGCAGGCAGAATGAAAGCGTCCGCTTGGCAAAAGGCGGTCAACGAAGATCAGGACAACGATTTTCTCCACGCTATCGACTCTGCAAAACGCAGAGTTGTAGAGCCTGCGGCACAGAAAGTAAGCAAGCCTCAGCGTTTGCAGAAAAAAGAGAAACAGCGTGACCGCCTGAATGACAAGAAGTCGAAGTCCAATAACCGCCTGAACAGGCAGGAGACTCGACTGAAAGACAAGCACGACAGCTATAAAAAGCGTAAAAAGCCGAAGCCGAAAAAGAAGAAAGGTGCTAAGGACACGATCTCCGCTGCATTAAAGGCAGCGTGGAAATTCGTGAAGAATGTCTATGAGAGCGAGGTCAAAAAGTTCTTTCTTTGTCTGGCGATACCTGTCATTGTGATATTGCTTGTATTCGGTATTATCACGATGCTGTTCTCTGCGACTTCCTCGCACAGCGGTTTTACGCTCGGCACATACGCAGCGCAGGACTATGACCTGAGTGAAGCGGAGAAATACTACACGGAACTTGCCTATAACCTCAATCAGAAGATTCGCAAGGTAAGCAGTTCTGCTGACTGGCAAAGCGGTCTTGCTGCTTTCGGAGCAAATACGGGTGATCTCTCCGATACCCCTGATGAATGGGTGTGGGGACGCTCCTCGGTCTATGACTTTGATCCTGTGTATGACTTCGATACCTACAAGCTGTGGTCGTTCCTCTGTGCTTATTACTATGATTTCGATGCCGATAACGATGATATTTACTATTGGGAGTTCGACGGCGATACGGAAGATCTGCTTGAAGAAATCTTCAATGATGAATATGAGTTCGTCTATTGGTATGATAATCAGTCCCGTTGGGAGGAGCTTTCCCCATACAACTATTGGGGCGGCGGTAACGCATCTTCGGGAACATATTACAGGGCTGAGAAAGATGCTTATATCTATGACGGGCAGCCGTACAGATACCGCTTCAAGCCGATTGCGATCACATCGGAGCTTTCGCAGTATGAGGACGATGACGGCTATCTCTGCATTACAGACGGCTATCGTGTGCTTGATGCACAGAACGATTACAAAGAAACAGGCTTCTTTATCATGGATCACCGTTGGTATTCCGGCACAAGCCACCCGTTCTACTACATCGACAACGATACCGACACTTTCTTCTTTATGAAAGGAAGTACCCGTCATAACCGCAGTTTTTGGGGGTGGGACGGTACAGATGCTTGGTTCTTGGTATCTCCGACAGATACCCATATCTGGAACAGCAGTCTGAATGATGTGTGTATGTACGGCTACTATGAGAAATACAAGTGGAAAACGGAGTGCAAGCTCTACTATAACGTAAAGCAGAACAAGACCTTTGATGAGGTCATTGCCGATAAGCTCGGCAGTATGTCACATTCCGATGAACGCTTGCAGTATTACAGTCTGCTGATCGGTACGGACGGCTCTGCTTCGATGTACGGCAATCACCAGACTTTGCATAATCTTCTTCCGGGTGCAACGATTCGTGATTACTCGCTGAAACGGGAGTTTGGCTATGAAATGACGGGTTGGAACACCGACAGCGACGGGCTGTATCAGGGTATCAAGGTGTACTGCACCAATGGCGATAAGCTCAAAGCTCCGTTCAAGGGCAAGATCACCGATGTTGATACCGACGATAACAAGATCACAATACGCAAGGACGATGTGGAGTATTGGTATGACGGTACGGGCGGAACTGAGCGTGATACGGAAGTCACCATTGCTAATGCTGTGCTTCTGAGTGGCTTCTCTGAGGGCGATACGGTCAATGACGGACAGGAGTTTGCAAAAACAACAGCAGGAAATGTAAATTTCCATATTTATATAGACACTGACGGCTACGGTTGGGACTACATTGATCCCCGACTGGTGCTGTATTGACGGAGGTGCGAATGGCTCTATACGATGCGAAGATCGAAAAAAACTGCAAAAAGGTAGAGCAGCTTGAACGGAATATCAAGCGTGATACAGAGGAACGCAGACGGCTTCTCTCCGAAATTGACAGACTGCGTTACCTCTCGCTCTGCGAAAAGCTGAACTGTCAGGGAGAGGAATTAGAAACCGTCCTCGCCAGAGAACATGAGCAGATCCAGAACATGAAGGCTCGTGGAATGACCGATGATGAGATCGACCATCTCGGCAAAGGCGGCAATGACGGTAAATACGAAGATCAAATGAGTTTTTACTCTGAGGAGGACGATGATGAAAACAAGAATGCTTAGTGCTGTTATGGCAGCATTTATGCTTGCAACTGCAAGTGTGGGCGGTATTACCGCTTCTGCCGCTGAAAAGGCTTCTGCCGGAGAGGATACGGCTGAAACTACTGCGGTCGATGAGGACAGCTCGGCAGATACTACGGAGACAACTGCCGATACAGCGGAAAGCTCCGATACTGAGGAGACTTCTTCTGTTTCAGAAGATAATACCGACGATATGGAGAAGTTCCGTGAGGTCATGAGCGACCTTGCCGAAGCAGGAACAACAGAGGTCGCTCCTGACTATTACGGTGATGATTACTATGATACGGACGGTAATGCTACGCTTATCAAGTCCGAAAGAATTGTCTACAATTCCGAGGAAATGCAGTTCATCGCCGTTACTACAAAGGACGGTCATGTGTTTTATGTGCTGATAAACTATTCGGCACAGAATGCCGAGGACCAGGTATTTTTCCTGAACAAAGTTGACGACTATGATCTGTACGCACTTCTCTACGCCGGAGCTGAGGACGATGATGAGAAAAAGAAAATCACGCCCGAACAGGCAGCTCAGGCGGCTGAAAAGGCAAACGGCAGGATGCAGTCCAGCAATGGTGCAGATACCGCTGATACAGAGGAATCTGCGGAGGACGGCGAAGATGCAACAGATGCTCAGGTCCAGGCAAAGCCTGTGCCTATGAGCAAGAACAGCATGATGCTCGTTTTCGGTGCGATCGCTCTGATCGGTGTCGGCGGTGCAGGCTTCTTCCTGATGAAGAAAAAGAACGGCGGCAACAGTAAGACCGCTATGCAGGTCGAGCCTGAGTATGACGATGATAATGAGATCACTGAGGACGAGGACGATATGAAGTTCTACGATGATCAGGACGATGAAGAATAAGAAAGAGAGGGCAAAAGAATGGGAAAGATGAAGAAGATCGGTGTGTGTATGGCAGCGGTGGCAGGTGCCGCCGGAATTGCAGGACTCTCCGCTAAGGCGGTCGAGGGCGTGAGAAAGAAGTGGTTTCTCCGTGGCTTTGAGGCAGGACAGTTCATCGGCAATCTCACCGCTGCGGAGAGCTTCGCTCAGGAAAAGACCGTGATCCAACAGAAGTATGACAAGCTCTGCGAGGAGTTTGACGAACTTCAGGAGAACTACAACGAGCTTTGTGAGGACTACTACGAAGCATAATCAACTTTGAACCCAGTGGATTCAAAGTTCCCGACAACAGAACAAACAACATAAGACAATGAGAAAAGAGAGAGAATTTGTCTAATGAAGGTACTCAGCTTATTTGACGGTATCTCCTGCGGTATGCTTGCACTACAAAGGGCAGGCATACCCGTGGAGTGCTATGATGCGTTTGAGATCGACAAGTATGCCGTCACAGTCTCAAAGCGCAATTTCCCCGTAATCGTTCATCACGGGAATGTTTATGACGGCGATTTCACGAAGTTTCAGGGGTATGACCTTCTGCTCGGCGGTTCGCCCTGCACCTATTGGTCTATCGCCAAAAAGGACAGAGAGGTTGACTGCAACGGTGAGGGGTTCAGGCTTTTCAAAGAGTATGTGCGAGCTTTAGAGGAATCAGGCTGTAAGTATTTCCTCTACGAAAACAACTACTCCGTTCATCAGCGTATCAAGGACGAGATCACAAGGGTTCTCGGTGTAGAGCCTATTATGATAAACTCGGCGCTTGTTTCGGCTCAGAACCGTAAACGCTGCTACTGGACGAACATTCCGTTTGCTTCTTTTCCTGCTGACAAAGGTATCCTGCTGAAAGATGTACTTGAAAGCGGTGTTGCGTGGCAGGACAAGTCCTACTGTATGACCGCTTCCTATGACGGTGCTGTGCTGTATAACACTTTGGAGCGTAAGCAGCGGACTATGGTCGCAGAGCCTATCCCGATCAATACATATCAGGGTTCGGACAAGTCCCGCACTGTCATGGCAGGCTATCACAAGTACGGTGAAGCGACTATTATCAAAAACTCAGGTTTTAACGGCGGAACAACTGCGGTCGCTATGCCTGTTGGTGCCGCCCAGCGTGGCAGATACGTTGACGGTGAAAAGACCGAACAGCATATCGAAGTGCGTGAGGATGGCAAATCCAACTGCCTGACAACTGTGCAGAAAGATAGTCTTGTATGCTCTCCCGTCCGTGTCGGTCATTACGGCAAGGGCGGACAGGGACAGCGTATTTACTCCATTGTCGGCAAATCTGTCACACTCTCTGCTAACGGTGGCGGACAGGGTGCAAAGACCGGTCTGTATAAGATAGACCTTCCCGACGGCGATTATGTGATCCGAAAACTCACGCCGATCGAAGCGGAACGCTTGCAGACTCTCCCCGACAACTATACCGCAGGCATTTCCAATACCCAGCGATACAAGTGTATCGGCAACGGTTGGACGGTCGATGTGATCGCCCACATCTTGGGAGGGCTTCACAATGCTTGATGAAGCCCTGAACAAGTGTGCCGAAAACAATAACTACACCATTTATACCAGTATGTGCAAGGCACAGCGTATCCTGATGCGGTCTTATGATGCCGTGTGCAGTATCAGCGGCGGTTCGGACAGCGATATTGTCCTTGACCTGATTCACAAGGTCGATGAGGACGGCAAGGTCAAATATTTCTGGATAGATACAGGACTTGAATACACTGCCACTAAGGAGCATTTGGACTTCCTTGAACAGAAATACGGTATCACCATTGAGCGTGTCAAGCCCGATAAGCCTATCCCGACTTGCGTTAAGGAGTATGGTGTTCCTTTCCTGTCGAAATATGTATCTGAACAGATGATGCGTTTGCAGGCTCACGGCTTTCAGTGGGAAGATGAACCGCTTGAAGTGCTGTTGAAGAAATATCCTCGGTGCAAAACGGCTCTGCAATGGTGGTGCGGTGAACGATACTCCGACAAGGACGGTATCCAGAAGATAAGCCGTTTTTCGATCTATCGCAACCGTTTCCTCAAAGAGTTCATCATGGCAAATCCGCCGGATTTCCCCATATCCAACAAGTGCTGTGAATTTGCGAAGAAAAAGCCAGCAAAGCGTATCGTCAAGGAACACGATGCAGATTTGGATATAACAGGTATCCGGCAAGCTGAGGGCGGTATCCGTTCCGCAGCTTTCAAGACCTGTTTCTCGGAATGCAAGTCAAAGGGGTGCAACACCTTCCGTCCTGTGTTTTGGTACACGGACGGCGATAAGCGTGACTATGAGGAAATGTTTGGTGTGACGCACTCTCGCTGCTACACCGAGTACGGACTGCGGAGAACGGGCTGTGTCGGGTGTCCATTCAGCAAGCACATCACCGAGGAGCTTGCGACCATCGAGGAACATGAGCCGAATCTGTATAAGGCGGCAGTCCATATTTTCGGGAAGTCCTACGAATATACAGCGAAATATCGTGCTTTCGTCAAGGAAATGAAAGCGAATGAGAAAGAGGAGAAGAAACGTGATAGACTACGCAGCCTTAATGGAACATCTGCCTGTGATACTGGTGGTAACAGCGGTGCTGGCTCTCCTAATCGGAGTGCCGTATCTGCTAACTACAACGCTCCTGAGATCAGAAAAGGAGCGTGATAACGATGTTCGATCCTGAATTTCAGAGAAAAGCTCTTAGCCTGATCATGGGCTTTATCATGCAGTTTTCAGAAACTCCGGCAGAACCTGAAGTGCAGGAGCTTTCGGTCAATGACCTGAATGTATCGACGATCTCTGTTTCCTGCCTGAAAGTGGCTTGGAATGGTGAGCCTGACCGTGATTATTATGTGAGCTGCACGGCTCACGATGATGATTATGCTTATGCGGATAATATGTATTTTGAGTTCAAGTCCAATGAGCTTTGTTACATAACAGGTCTGCGTGAGGGTACGGAGTACACGGTAACGGTCGAGCCTATTCTTTCAGATGATGAAAAGGACGGTTATACCGCAGTTTACGCAAGTGCTGACGGCAAGACGGAAACGGTAGAGGTCATTTATGAGTTCCCCTATGAGGACGGTTGGACAAACTGTTTTGCAGGAGAACGAGCTTCGGGCTTGACGGCAATGCCAAGCTCAGGAGCAATATATGGCTCAAAGGTCGATACCATAACAGGCACGGGCATTCGCCGTGATGATTATGGTGATTACTGCTGTGCTATGGGCGTATGGTATGGCTACTGCAATGACAGATTTTTAATCGAGCTTGAGAATGGCACTCAGTTCACTACGAAAATCTGCGACAGCAAAGGCTATGCCGACGATGGCGATGGCAAGTATCACAACTTCGGCGGCAGCGGTAAGTGTATCGTGGAGTTTATCTACGATGATTATAATTTACCGTCCTGCGTGGCTTTCTCAGGCTCTTGGGGTTATTACAACTGGAACGGTCTTGACCTCGGAGCAAACATCAAATCAATCAAGAAGATCAACTACGGTGAACCCGTAGACTACTAAATTTGGAGGTTACTATTATGAACGTAAAGAAGATCATCAAGGGTATTATCGGACTCGGTGCAATCGGTGGCGTTGCCTACGCAGCTTATAAGCTCGGTGAATCCGACGGAAGATTTAACGAGATTCACCGCCGTATGACTGAGAACGGAGATGAGGACGATGAGGACATTGAGGTCGAGGAGGACGATGATTACAGGTTCTACGACAATTACGATGAGCCTGACGATGGCTGCATCGCTCCCATTGACTTCGGCAAGATGAACGATGCACCTGCTGAGAAGTATGAGGACAGCAAGTGTTGTTCTGCGGATAAGGACACATTTGCACCTTTCTCCTCTGTTCAGGTGAACGGCATTTCGGAGAGTGACTTCCTGTCTCTGCTCTATCAGATCTCTGCAAGAAAGTACATCTCCAACAAGGCGATCAGAGAGTACCTCGATGTTGATACCGACAAGGCGGCTGAGGTGCTGTCGGTTCTGTATCATGCCGGCTACATCGCTTCGGAGACTGGCAAGCGTATTCCCGTCCGCCTGACTATCTCTGACTATTTTTCCCTTATCAGAGGTGATCGCAAGTGAGTATTCTGATCGTGGGCGAAAAGCCCAGCGTTTCCCGTGCGATCAGTGCGGTGGTCGGTGCTTCATCTGCACACAAAGGCTACACCGAGGGTAACGGCTATGTGGTTTCGTGGTGTGTCGGACACCTTGTCGGTTTGAAGTTCCCGAACGAATACGGCAACGGCTGGGACCAGAGGTGGAGCTTTTCACAGCTTCCGATGCTCCCCGAAAAGTGGCAGTTCCGTGTGACTGACAGCACAAAGGCACAGTATGAGCTGCTGAAAAAACTTATGAACAGAGTCGATGTTTCGGAGATCATCTGTGCAACGGACGCTGACCGTGAGGGCGAGTGTATTTTCCGCTATGTGTATAACATGGCAAACTGCAAAAAGCCTGTGAAGCGGTTGTGGGTATCAAGCCTTGAAGAGTCGGCTATCCGCAAGGCTCTCACAACGATGAAGCCTATGTCCGCATACGATAATCTGTTCAATGCAGGCTATGCCCGTGCAAGGGCTGACTGGCTTGTGGGAATGAACAGTTCTCGTCTGTTTTCCGTTCGTTACGGCGGTAAGCTCAACATTGGCAGAGTGCAGACACCGACGCTCGCAATGATCGTTCAGCGTGATGCTGAGGTCAATGGGTTTATCAAGCAGAAGTATTACACGGCAGACCTGAACTGCGGTAAGTTCATTCTTTCTTCTGCAAGAATTGACGATGAAAATGTCGCTGAATCACTTGTTTCTGCCTGTGACGGCAACACAGTCACAATCAGCTCGGTCAAGCGTGAGGTCAAGACCGACAAAGCGCCGAAGCTATATGACCTGACCACGCTCCAAAGAGAAGCAAACAAGGCTTTCGGCTATACGGCACAGCAGACGCTCGACTATACGCAGTCGCTCTATGAGGGCAAGCTCGTTACATATCCTCGCACAGATAGTCAATTCCTGTCCGATGATATGGCGCAGACGGCACTTGATGTGGCAAAGCTCTGTGATACCTATTTCGGGTTCGGTATCTCGCATACACCTGATATTTCAAAGGTCATCAACAATGCTAAGGTTTCGGGGCATCATGCAATTATCCCCACAAGCGGTATCGCAACGGCTGACCTTTCTTCTCTGCCGTCCGGCGAGAGAAATATCCTCACGCTGATCGCAACAAAGCTGATCTGTGCAACGGCTCCGGCGCACAAGTATGAAGCTGTTAAGCTCACAGGTATCTGCAATGGTACGGAGTTCATGGCAACGGGCCGCACGGTGCTTGAAATGGGTTGGAAAGCCTATGCCAAGCAGTCCGACAAAAAGAATGAGGAAAAGTCTCTGCCTGCGGTATCTGAGGGACAGACCTTCACGGTTGCTGCAAGCAAGGGCGAACACTTCACTTCTCCTCCGAAGCCGTATACCGAGGACACACTTCTCTCCGCTATGGAGAGAGCCGGAAATGAGGACTACGACGAGGACATCGAAAAGAAGGGACTCGGCACTCCTGCCACAAGAGCTGCGACTATCGAAGCACTTGTAAAGAATGGCTATATGGAGCGTGTCGGCAAACAGCTCAGGGCAACGGATAAGGGCAAGGAGCTTGTGACTGTTGTTCCCGATGAAGTGAAGTCCGCAAAGTTGACCGCAGAATGGGAGTCCAAGCTCCAGCAGATCGAACACGGCAGCCTGCCCGAAGCGGTCTTTATGTCGGGTATTCAACAGTTTATCACTGAGATGTGCAGTAAATACGGCTCTGTGGATAAGTCTGTTTCTCTTTCTGACGGCGGTAATGAGCCTGTCGGCAAATGCCCGAAGTGCGGTGCTGAGGTGGTCAAGGGTAAATTCGGTTACTACTGCAAGGGCAAGTGCGGTATGAATATCGCAAAGGTGTACGGCGTGGAGCTTTCCGATACCCAGGTCAAGGGACTTCTTGACGGCAAGTCCACAAGCTACACATCTAAGGGCAAAAAGACGATCGTCCGCCCTGAGATCGTGGAGAATCCGTATAACGGCAAGATGTACTATCAGTGGAAAACAGAAAGGGGTAACAAGAATGGATAACAAACAGCTTGCGGAAGTCGCAAAGATCCTCGGTGTCTCCGAGGACAGTATTTCCGCTATGGACGATGAGATCAAGAACAGTATGACAGCGGTCTTTGAACAGGTCGCCGTCAAAAACGATGAGGACAAAAAGGCTGTCTTTGAAGCCCTCGACAATCTATGGCAGAAAGGCTCTATCTACATTGAGCTGAGTGAAGTCGCAAAGTCCACGGGTATCACCACCGAAACGCTCCGCAGTCTTGACTATGAGACTCAGCAGACTATCGTCTATGAGTTCATGATGGACAGTTCGCAGACCGCCCGTTTCTATGACCTTGTGAACAAGTCACTTGCGGTCGCTGACCTCCCGAATGTGGCGAAGCTCATTGGCACTCCCGTTCGTGAGCTGAGGTCGCTCCCTCGCCGTATTCAGGAGAATGTATGCGGTGCGTATGCAATGGAGTACGATGCCGACAGCACCAATACTGACCTTATCGACACGATCAGGGAGATGATCGCACCGTGACAGATTTCCCGTATATCGGCGGTATCGAAGTCTCCGCTATCCAGAACCGTGAGTTTATCCGCATTGAAACGGACAAGGCGCAGGCTATCGTGGTGGCTCTCGACAAGAGCAATATTCCTTTTTCTGCCCGATTCGGTGATGCCGAAATGGTGCTGACCTATGACGGCAGCTACAAGGAACAGGTCGAGGAGATCATCGCAAAGGCACAGTCCGGCGACTATGAAGCATTGCTCCGTGAGCTGCAAGTTTACGGAGTGCCTGACGGCTATTATCGGCTGCTCGGTGAAGTAGCGGAGCTTCTGAACACAACTGTGAGCTTTTTGCAGTCCCGTCCCGATGAAGTTCAGCTATTGCTCTGTAAGTTCTATGTTGACCTGTGGCTCTGCGACAAGGCTACACTTCAGCGTGAGCTTGACCGTATTATCACGGTCAACGGCAGAACGCTCTCGGATATTTCGGAGTATGAACGAAAAAAGGTTCAGGAGAAAACTCCTGCCGAACCTGTGCAGACGGCAGACAAAGTTCCCACATTTGAGGAGCTTTATGATGCTTATCAGCGCCGTCATGTCAATGACCACTTTACAAGAGAAGCCCATAAACATCTGGCTGAGATCGCCCGACGCAGACAGCGTGACGAACAGGAGCGTATCATTCAGACAGAAGAAAGAGAAAGGAAGAACAGACCATGAAGAAGTTTATCATCATCGGAAGTGCCGTTGTTACGGCTGTGACCACAGCGGTTATCATCATCGTGAGAAAGAGAAAGTGAGGTAGCCTATGCCCGTACAGGACAATGACGATAAGAGAACCGCCGACCAGCCTGCGGTCGATGCGGAGGAAGAACTGAGAAGAAAACAGGCGCAGGCGCAGGAACAGCAGCAGGAGGAGTCCGGCGCTCAGAAGTCGGGAAAACTTCTTCCTTTTCTGAACGCAAAGGCGGAGCATCATCAGAGCCGTATCGACTCTATTGACGAAAAGATTGCCAATCAGACGGACAGGATCGACCGCAACAAGGCGAAGATCGAAGCATTGTCTGCAAAAGCTGACAAGCTCGAAGATACGAACCGTATGCTGAAAGCCACTATCGGCAATCTGCCAGGTATCCGCACTCTCATCGCTAACAACGAGAAGCGTATTCAGGCTATCCGTGAGGTGAAAATTCCGAAGCGGCAGGAGAAGATAGATCAGGGTTGGAAGAAAATCGACACCCTGACCGCAAAGCGTGACCGTATCGAACACAAGCTGAACCGTGTGATCGCTCTCAATGACACGATCAAGAGCTTCGGTATCCACTTCAACAAGGAGCGCCGTGAAGCCTTTGCCGATGCAATGACAAGGCTGAACAGCTCGACCGTGGACTGCCTGAGCGACAAGAAAGCAACGCTTGAAGCGAAAAGACAGGATATTCTTGACACTTATAACGCTCCTGAAACAAGTGCCGTTGACAAGCTCAAACTTGGTGAACAGCTCAAGGGCGTGAATGAGCGTATCGGCGCACTGGAAAGCAAGATCATGAAGCTCGCCCGTCCCGAAGCGCACTACGAGGAGCAGACCAATGACCAGCTCGATGCTTCTATGGTTCTCACTGGAGAAAAGCTCGGTGAAATGGTGCAGAACGGCACAATGGATATGCCTTCTCTTGCTGAGGGTGCTGTGCAGGCGGCACAGGAAGTTGAAACGCTCGACAGGTCAAAGGTTGCTGAACTTGCCGACCAGCTTGGTATCCAGCCGCTTGCCAATGCAGAAATGCAGATGGAAGATGATTACAACATGATTGACGGTATCATCAACAACGGCAGCAAAGAGGATATTGACAAGGCAAAGGCAGAGCTTGCAGAGGGTATCAAGTCTATGGAAAGCCTTGCAGACAATCCTTTCGTTTCTGAGGAAGTCCGTGCTTCTGCGGCTGATGAGCTTGCAAAAATGAAGAAACAGCTTGAACTGCTTGACAGTGCCGATGAAGTCCAGGTGGATAGCTGGCTCTCAGCTATGATCGAGAATGGCGATGCAGTCCTCACCGATGACGGCGGTTTCAAGGTCAACCCCGATTATTACAAGGAGTTGCCGAGAAATGATCGTCATGTGGAGACTATGACGGAAATTCAGGCGGTCGAGGTCATGTCCGCATTGACTGCCGCAGGCGTGGCATATTCCGCTGCTACTAAGGGTGAGGATAAGGTCGGCATTACTGTTTCTAAAGCTGATGTTCCTGCCCTGAATGATGTGATGTACGCTTCTATCGGCAAGATCGCCCATACAGAAGCCGCAAAGGAAAACGGCGGTAAGGGCGAAAAGGGCAAGTATCAGACGATCAATCCCGAATACTATGCATCGCTCGGCAAGGACGATAAGCACACCCGTGTTGAGCCTATCGGAACTGCACGGAAGATCGTGGCAGAGCTGCAAAAGCAGAATATCCCGTATTCAGCGGTAGTCCGCAAGAATGACACGGTGGCGGTCACAGTCTCTAAGGCGAATGCCGAAGCCTACAAGCAGATTGAGAGTGCTGTCAAGGGCGAAAGAGCCGTGGAGTATGTCAATCCCGACTTTTTCAAGTCACTTCCAAAGCAGGAGCGTTTTACGCAGCGTATGGACGAGGGGCAGGCTCGGAAAAAGTCGGCAGAGCTGACCGCAAAGGGCGTGGAACATTCTGCGGTGTTCGGCGGTGAAAAGTCCGCTGTCACAGTTGCAAAGAAGGACTCACAGAGGGCTTTCTTCTCCCGTGGCAGGATGCAGCGTGACGCACAGCGTATCAGCGGTCGAGGACAGCAGAAGCCTCAGCAGAGAGAACAGACACCCAAAAAGAGAAAGAATCAGGGGCTTGAATAATAGATGAGAATTACTGACGAACAGAAAGAAAGGGCGGCATTTGTCAATCTTCCTCAGTTCCTCATGGCTCACGGCTTTGACCTGAAAAAAGTCGGCAGAGAGTATGTGTGGAAGAATCACGATAGCCTGCACATCAAGGATAACGGTCCAGGTGAGCGTGGTGCGTGGTTTCGTTTCAGCGAGGACAAGGGCGGCGATAACATCGGATTCCTGCGTGAATACATGGGAATGTCCTTTGTTGATGCGGTCGAAGCCCTCACAGGCGAACACATTGACCGCATCTATACTCCGTCCCGCACATACGAACAGAAGCCGAAAACAGTAACGGCAAGGGAGCTTTCCCTTGCCGAAGCTGACAATGCAAGGCGTGTGTTTGCGTACCTGTGCAAGACCAGAGGGCTTGACTATGACCTTGTGGCTTCACTTGTGAGACAGGGCGTGATCGCTCAGGAAGAAAAGACAGGAAATGTCCTTTTCAAATACTATGACGATCAGGGCAAGATCATCGGTGCTGAAAAGGTCGGCACATCAACAGAATACAAATTCAAAGGAATTGCAACAGGCTCGGCAGCAGGACACGGCTTTGAAGTAGTCCGTGGCACGGGCGAAAAGGCTTTTTTCTTTGAGTCGGCTATTGATATGCTCTCCTATCTGCAAATGCACGATAAAGAGCTAACCGATTGCAGGCTCGTTTCCATGATGGGCGTGAAGCCGAATATCGTGCTTGATACAATGCTCAGGCACAATATCTCTCCTGAGAATGTATTTTTATGCTCCGACAATGATACCGCAGGCAATGATTTTGCCCAGCGTTTGCAGGAGCAGTATCCCGACATGAAGCGTGTTATCACTCCCGATACATATAAAGACTGGAATGATATGCTTCGTGGTATCCCAAAAGCAGTAGAACATGAGACTGAGAAAAAGGAGGTTGACAGCGTGGCTGACCTTATTACATTCGGCAACAGAATGTGGAATGATGCGACTGATAACAGAGACAAGTCGCTGATTTCTATGCAGCTTGCAGACTTTCAGCGTGTGCGAGACACACTTGAAAGATCGGGTATCAATTACTATGCCTATGAAATGAACGGTACTGTTCGTATGGCGGTAAATGATAAGGACACCGACTGGCTGAGAAATATCCTCGGCAATGTGAGCATTACAAAATCCAACAGACCTTACTCTCCGCCCGAAAAAAACATCTTCGGAAGTGCGGAGTATCGTTATATCCCGCAGAAGGAGTACCTCTCCGCTGACCGTGACCTTGTGCTGAAAATGGCTGAGATCATGAAAGCCCGTGGTATGCAGTTTTCGGGCAGAGTCTATCCGTCCGGCAAGGGTACGCTGACGGTTAGTCACGCTGATCTCTTTGCAGTCCGCAACATCAGGGACGAGGTTGTGAATATGCGTAAGCAGTTTGCAAGTCCCGATAAGGCGCAGGAAGTCGGCAACCGTGACTATCGAGCGAACCGTGATACCCATTATTATATGAGCAAACTCACGCCTGAACAGTTCGGAGAGGTCAAGCCTTTCCTTGAAACAAGTGTGAGCTATCACGCTGTTGTTCGTGACGGCAAGGTAGCTTTTGCGGTCGATAAGGAAAATGCTCCTGCATTTCATAGAGCATTGGAGAACGCTGTCCGTGAGGTCGGTATGCTCCGCAATATGACAGACCTCGGTCTGCCAATGGAACAGATGGTAGCATTATCTCCCGTTGTTCATCGTCTTGCCGTTGAGGATATGAAGCTGAATCTTGCTGACTTTTTTGACCGCAGATATGATGAAGCTCAGTTCGGTGAAATGCTCTCACTTGTCAATGCGTATATCGCTCAGGCTCCGGCTGAAAGATATGGCGAAAACTCCAAACTGAATGATATGCTTGAAGCAAAGTCAAGTTTTGACCGCAGTATCGAGCTTTCGGACTTCTTTTCTCAGCACGATTTCTCCGATGAGCAGAGGGCGGCTATTACCGCAATGTTTGTCGGTGATGTTACAAGAGGACAGATCGACAGCATTGACGAAACTTTCACGGCTGAGGATATTCAGGCGTATGACGAAATTCTGCATAATGCTTTGCAGGAGTCCGATGTTGCTGATTTCCTGACTGCCCATAAGCAGGCTGTTATCGACAGAGAGAACGCAAGCAGAGTGCCGACAGAGGAAGAAGTTTTATTCTCCCAGGCTGACCTTGCAAAGTTCATTGCGGAGCGTACACTGTCCAGCGATGAGTGGGAGGACATGGCTTACCCTCTGTTTGACAGCGGTTATCTTGATAAGCATAAGCCCAACGACAAGGCTGCTTTCGGCTATCATCTTTCTGAGCCTGCACTCTATGACCTTGCCCAGCGTTATCATGACGGTGAGGATATTCGCCGTGAGCTTGCCCTCGGCCTGTTAGAGGGCAGCGGGGCCACAGATATTGAGTTTATCTTTGAACAGGGCGAGATCTCAGACCGCACCTATTATTATGCTGAAAACCTCCGTCACTCCCTGCATACGGAGAGGACTGAGGACGGCTTTATGTGCAGTTTCGGCGGTATGGAGCGTTTTGTTTCCTTTGAGGAGATCGGGCAGGCTTTCATTGACCGCACCCATGAGGAGTTCAATGACCTCGCTTTCTGGTGGGTTCGTGATGATATTCAGGCGGCTGTACCCGATATTGAAGATACAAAAATCGCTGACCTGCTTAACGCTTTTGGCGGCGCAGCTATGGCAGATTGGGAGAAAGGCGACAATAAGCCGAAGCTCAACCGTATCAAAAAGGCTCTCTATGGTATTCTTGGTGATGAAGCTCAGACCGAACAGGTATTTGCTATCATCGCAAAGGAAAAGTATCATGTAACTTTTGAGCCTGAAAGCTCTATCCACTTCGGTCTGTTAGGAAATGGTATTACGGCTTATGATGTATCCCGTACTGATCCCGAAACTCACGATTATCCTACTGTTGCTCATATTTCCGAGGAGGGCGTTGTATCTATTTATGACGATACTCTCTCGGAGAAAGATATGCAGCGTATTCAGGAACAGGCGCAGTCTGCCCGAAAGCAGTTTTTTGAGAGATGGAACAGGCTGTCAACAGAAGAACAGTATTATCAACTGCTTAACAATGCCGATATGACTACTTCTGTGAATATCACCAGAGATCATCTTCCGATGGAAAAAGCAATCGAAAAGTATATGCCGTTTGTTTTCTTCAAGGAGGGCGAACGTCCTGAACCTGAGCAGAAAGGAACTTTTCAGATTTATCAGCTCCCCGGCGGTGACAAGTATCACGGTATCCGCTTTGAGGGTATGGAACAGCTCAAAAATGACGGTGTTCAGCTCAACAAGGACGATTATGAGCTTGTCTATGAGGGCGAAGTCGGAGAGTTCAGGGGCAATGCTACTCTTGAAGCTCTCTTTGCTCAGTTCAATACCAATCACCCCGAAGATTTCAGAGGTCATTCTCTTTCAGTTTCCGATGTTATCGTCATTTCCGTTGACGGCAAGGATACAGCGTATTTCTGTGACAGCTTCGGCTTTACCAAAATGCCTGAGTTCTTCCGTGAAAAGGAGCTTGTGCAGGAAAAGCCCGAAACTGCAAAGGTGTCCGATCTTGCAGTCGGTGATATTATCATGTATGACGGCGCTCACCGTGAGGTCGAGAAGATCAGCGACAAGAGCATTTCCCTGAAAGACCTTGACGCACCCGACTACGGCGGTATCCTTCTCGGTACTTCCGATGTTCTTGCGTATGACGGCTGGCAGCAGGATATGGAGGAAAAGGGCTTTGAGATCATCAGCAAGGGCGGACAGCAGGCTGAAAAGGCTGAACCCGAAGATAAAGGTCCGGTATCGCTCCGCAAGGTCGGTGACTTCTACGAGATGCACGGCAAAAATGCGGAGATCGGTGCGGAAGTCCTCGGACTGCGTATGCTCTCCAAAAATGGGCAGCCTATGGTCGGTTTTCCGGCTCATGTCAAGGACGAATACTCCGACAAGCTGAGAGAAGCTGGATATACTGTCCTGATTGAACAGGCATTTGAGCTGAACCCTCCGAAGCGTGAAGCTGAGAAGCTCCAGACATTACAGCAGGTCGTTGACAAGTTCTTCGGGACTGACTGCGAATCTGCCGAAACGGAGCGTGGCACATGGAAACTGGCAATCGCTGACGGCGATAAGGTCGGTGAACTGTTCTATGACGGCGATCCCGTCTGCGGTATCTATAACCGTGGCGATAAAATGGAGATTGAGCCTTACCGTGAGATGACCACTTTCCCCGCACTCCTGCGTACTGCGATGCTTGAGCATAACCCCGACAAGCCCGTGGAGATCATGGATTTTCAGCATACTTTCGAGACTCCGCTTGATAAGGCAAAGTTCCTTATCAACGATTTTTGCGAAGCAGAGTACCGTGAGGGTGCTGATTTCTCCGATCTGCACAATGTCGGTCTTGCGTTTACCACTCTGACCGATGATGAGCTGCCCATTCAGGTGACGGCTGACCTTGTGGATTTCAAGTTCACTCACGAATTTGACGGCGAGGTATTCGATACAGAGCAATTTGACAGTATCGAGGATATGATCGAGAACGGTCTGACTGACTTGGACTTCTCTGACCTTGTATCCGTTCCCGATGAGGTTATCGACAGGCACACTGGCAAGGACGAACAGACGGTTGACCTTATGAGTGATGCCGCCGATGTTTCTGATACTTCTTCTCCTGCGGAAGATGTGCCGTCTATTACGCTGAAATACAAGGGTGATGCCGAGAGCCTTGACGAGATCAAGGATAAGGCACTTTCCCTCGGAGCTACTGTTATCATTGATAATGCCGAGGGCGTTATCTCTATCGACACCTATGAAAACCATCATGCTGAGATCGACGGAGCCGCCTATGAGCTTGGTCTAATGGCAGTCGATGATGCTCCAACGGTTTCAGAGGATATTGACAAGCCCCTGTTCACCGATGATGCTGTTATTGAGGAAATTCAGCGGAGTCAGAACGATGATATTCCGTTTTGGGAGAAGCCCGATATTCAGGGCGAACAGCTTTCTTTGTTTGGCGATCCCGAACCGCTGACATCTTCAAAGCCAGCAAAAGAAAAGCCTAAGTCCGAGTTTGCAAAAGGTCCGGTGGTGGACGGTGTTCAGGTCTATGAAGCACTTGCCGCCGAGATCGACCGTGGAACTGGCTTTGTTCACGGCAAGCTCCGTGTGCAGGACTTCTACGAAGAAAAGCACCCGACTATCCAGCAGCTTGCCGATTTCTTGAAAAAGGAGTATGGCACAGGCGGACACAGCGGTGAGGGCAAGATCTCACTCGTTGACTATAATTCTCAGGGTATCACATTCAGCTTTGAGAACGGCGAAAAATTCCGTCATTCGTGGTACAATGTCGCAACAATGACCGAATCACGGCTCAGGGACGATACCTACCTTTCTGCTGAACAGAAAGCTGAGAGGGCCGCACTCAAAGCGGAAAAGGCTGAGGAGCAGAGCCACAAGATCGTGGAAGTCGGTGACCGATTTCGTCACAAGATTACTGGCGAGGTTTCTGAGGTTATTTCGCTGACGGGCGCACTCCCGTTCTATTCGGACGATTGCACCATTCAGCGTGAAAGCAGCGGTTTCGCTGTGACGGAGAATATCTCCTATGATAAGCTCCTTTACAGCGGTCTGTATGAGTATATCGGCAGGGCTGAACCCGAAAAGGAAAAGTCTGAACCTGTGAAGCCTGAGCCTGTAAAGGCTGAGGTCAAACCGGATAATCCTGCTGTCGCGCATGAAACGGAAAAGACTGATATTCCTACGGTCAAGAACCTATCTCAGCTCAAAAAGTCATTGAAGCCAGGAATGATATTTGAGATCAGCGATCATCTCCGTCCTGAATGTATCGGAGAGCGCAGAATCGTCACGGGTGTAAGCACCGTTGATTTTACTTCCAGAAAGCTCGATGAAAACGGTGAACCTACGGGCAAAGACCTCCACATGGAGTTCGACCGTGCGAAGAACTGGACTTTTGACGGCGGTGAGCTGACTTCTCGGCTCGATAATGGCGATATGCTGATGTCATTCCATTTCATTGACAGCTTGGAGCGTGAGCAGACTGTTCAGGCTGAGAAAGAGCCGGAGGTCGCACCTGTTGTTGATGAGGTCGATGCTCCCACACCGGAAGCAACTGCACCCGATAAGGGCGAAAACTTCACCATTACTGATGATAACCTCGGTGACGGCGGTGCTAAGACAAAGTTCAGGGCGAATGTCGATGCAATCAAAACACTGAAAACACTTGAAGCTGAAAAGCGTCCTGCAACTGATGAGGAAAAGGAAACCCTGTCGAAATATGTCGGCTGGGGAGCTTTGGCAAAGGCTTTTGACAAGGACGATCCGAAGTGGGCCGCAGAATATAAGGAGCTTTCAGAGCTGCTGACTCCGCAGGAGTACGCTCAGGCTCGTTCAACGGTCAATGATGCTTTCTATACTTCTCCTACGGTTATTGACGGCATCTATGAAGCTCTCGGCAATTTCGGCTTTGACGGCGGTGCTGTCTTAGAGCCTGCAATGGGTATCGGAAACTTTTTCGGCAGAATGCCCGAAGATATGCAGGCACACTCCCAGCTTTACGGCGTGGAGATCGACTCGCTGTCTGGCAGGATCGCTCAGGCTCTTTATCCTGATGCGGATATTGCGATTCAGGGCTTTGAGCAGAACCGTTTTCAGAACGGCTGCTTTGATGTGGCTGTCGGCAATGTCCCGTTCGGTGAGCTTGGTTTCCGTGATACCGTCCACGATACCACGAAACTGCACGATTTCTTCTTTGCCGAAGCTCTCGACAAGCTGAAAAATGGCGGAATCATGGCATTTGTGACCTCGGCAGGCACACTCGATAAGCGTGACGAAAGCACTCGCCAGATGTTGGCTGACAAGGCTGATTTCATCGGTGCGATCCGACTGCCGGGTGGCAAGAACGGAGCTTTTAAGGATAATGCAGGCACAGAAGTGACCACTGATATTATCTTTTTACAGAAGCGTGAGGGCAAGTCTGTTGCCGAAATGTCCGATATTCCTGATTGGGTACATATCGGTGAAACGGCTGACGGTCTGCCGATCAACAAATACTTTGAACAGCACCCCGATATGGTGCTTGGTACGGTGGTCGAGGGCAATAAGCTCTACGGCAGCGGTACAATGGTTGTCGCTGAGGACGGCTTTGACCTGAGATCGGCACTTCATGAAGCAGTCGGTAAGCTGTCTGCGGAGATCAGTCATGAGCGTGGCAGAGATGTTTATGCGAAAACGGCTGACGGTGTGCAGGTGCAGATTCCCTCTAAACTGCGTAATTACAGCTTTTTCCTTTCTGACGATCAGGTTTTCTTCAAGAAAAATAACGCTGCCTGTGAGTTCCGTTTCGACAAGGGTACTGCACAGCACAAGCGTTTCAAGGCGTTTATTGAGCTTCGTGACCTCACCCGTGAGCTGATCGAAGCAATGGAGCTTGACAAGCCTGACAGCGTTATCAAGGATTTGCAGGCAAAACTGAATGTGGCATACGACGATTTCTATAAGAAATTCGGACTTATCCACTCTCAGACCAACAAGCGTTATTTTGCGGAAGATGTTTCGTATAACCTTGTGGCAGGACTGGAAAAGAGCTATGATAAGACTAAGCTCCTTGAAAAGTCCGATATTTTCACAAAGCGGACTATCGTGCCGCCGAAGGCTGTGGAACGAGTTGATACAGCACTTGAAGCACTCACGCTCTCCATTGCTGAGAAAGCACGGGTTGACTTTGAGTATATGGGAAAGCTCACAGGCATGACCGAGGACGAGCTGAAGCACGACCTTACTGGCGAAATTTTCAAGATTCCCCATACGGAGAATGACTATCAGACGGCTTCGGAGTACCTTTCGGGCGATATTCGCAAGAAGCTCCGTGAAGCTGAGGAGATCGCTGAGTATGATCCCGATTTCAATATCAACGTATCGGCGCTGAAACAGGCTATGCCTGAACCTCTGAAAGCCGGAGATATTGACATTAAGCTCGGTGCCGCTTGGCTCGATCCGAAGTATTACGAACAGTTCATGTATGAGCTGTTGCAGACTCCGGCATATCAGCGGAGTGACAGTCCGTCTGCACGTTGGAACAAGTCTGCTATCGTAGGGGTGGAATACTCCGTCCACGCTAATTCTTTCCATGTAAGCAACAAATCTTCCGACAGGTCGGTGCTTGCGACTCAAAAGTACGGCACACACAAGATGAACGCTTATGACATCTTTGAGCATTTGCTGAATCTGCAAGAGCCGAAGGTCTACAAGACGATCGAAGTGCCTGACGGCTTGGGCGATACAAAGGAAAAACGTGTGGTGGATATTGATGCTACCCGTGTGGTACAGCGTAAGGCTGACGATATTCGCAAGGCTTTCAAGGCTTGGATCTTCAAAGATCCGCAGCGCCGTGAAGCTATTGTAGAGCGTTACAATGAGCTGTTCAACAGTATCCGTCCCCGTGAGTTTGACGGCTCGGCTCTTTCTTTCCCGATGATGAACAGCGATATTCACTTGCACGATCATCAGAAAAATGCTATCGCTCACGCTATGTTTGGCGGAAACACCTTGTTCGCTCACTGTGTTGGCGCCGGAAAAACCTTTGAGATGATCGCTACTGCTATGGAAAGCAAGCGGTTAGGTCTGTGTACCAAGAGCCTGTTTGCCGTTCCAAACCACTTGACGGAGCAAATCGGTGACGATTTTCAGAAGCTCTATCCGGGAGCTAATATTCTTGTTGCGACCAAAAAGGACTTCAAGAAGGAAAATCGCCAGCAGCTTTTTGCAAAAATCGCTACTGGCAACTATGATGCGGTTATCATCGGTCACTCTCAGCTCGGTAAGATTCCTGTTTCCAAAGAGAGACAGGTCATGACCATTCAGAGCCAGATCGACGATATTCTGCAAGGCATTGAGGAACTGAAAAAGAGCGAAGGCTCTAAGTTCCAGATCAAGGCTATGGAGCGAACCCGAAAGAGTTTGCAGAAACAGCTTGACAAGCTCGAAAAAGCAGGACAGGACGATACGCTGACCTTTGAGCAGCTCGGAATCGACCGTTTGTTCGTCGATGAAGCCCACGAGTTCAAAAACCTGTTCGTCGCCACAAAATTGCAGAATGTAGCCGGAATTTCCAACTCGGCTTCACAGAAAGCACTCGATCTTTTCCTCAAATGCAGATACCTCGATGAAAAGACAGGCGGCAAGGGCGTTATCTTTGCAACTGGCACACCTCTGAGCAATTCTATCACAGAGCTGCACACCATGATGCGTTACTTGGAGTATGACTTCCTCCGTGACCACGGCTTACAGCACTTCGACAACTGGGTTGCGGTCTTTGGCGACCAGAAAACCGATTGGGAGCTAAAGCCTGCGGGCAATGGCTTCAAGGAGCGCACCCGTATCGCTAACTATACAGGTCTGCCCGAATTGATGAGTATGTTCAAGCAGGTGGCTGACATTAGGACGGCGGATACGCTGAAACTCGATGTTCCCGACTGTGATTATCAGGTAGTTCAGGTCGAAGCTACTCCTTTTCAGCAGGAACTTGTTCAGGAACTTGCCGACAGAGCTGATGCTATCAATGCAGGAAACGTTGATCCTACGATCGACAATATGCTCAAGATTACGTCGGACGGAAGAAAGCTCGGTCTTGATCCGAGACTGATTGATCCGTCCTTTGAGGACAACCCCGATACAAAGCTGAACAGGTGCGTTGAGAACGTTGCCCGTATTCACGCTGAAACGGCTGAGGACAGGCTCACACAGATAATCTTCTGTGATTTGGGCGTTCCGCACAAGGCCGCAGAAGCAGCGGTCGAAGGCGAAGATGCAGACGATGCGAAGGATAAGAAGTCTATCGCTGAGGTCGAGTCTCTTGAAGAAGAATGCGATTTTTGCGTGTATGACGATATTCGTGATAAGCTGATTGCAAGGGGTATCCCTGCGGAGGAGATCGCATATATCCACGATGCGAAAACCGAACAGCAGAAAGCTGACCTCTTTGATAAAGTCCGCAGCGGAGAAATCCGTGTCTTGCTCGGTTCAACCGCCAAAATGGGTACGGGTACAAATGTACAGAAGAAGCTGATCGCAGTCCATGACCTCGATATTCCGTGGCGACCTGCTGATCTGGAACAGCGCGCCGGAAGAATTATCCGTCAAGGCAATGAAAACAAGCAGGTGCAGATCTTCCGTTATGTCACCAAAGGCACATTCGACGCTTATTCCTATCAGACTTTGGAGAACAAGCAGAAATTTATCTCTCAGATCATGACAAGTAAGACTCCTGCGAGAAAATGCGAAGATGTGGACCAGCAGGCACTCACTTATTCCGAGATCAAGGCTCTCTGCACAGGCGATGAGCGTATCAAGGAAAAGCTCATGCTTGAAAATGAAGTGAAGGAACTGAGGGTACTCGCTGCGGAACACCGCAACACGGTATTTGAAATGGAGGACAAGATCGCTCGTTTCCCTGAACAGGAACAGAAACTTACTGCGATTCTTGCTGACCTCCATACAGACCGTGAAGCACTCCGCAAGCTCCCGATCGATCCTGAGCGAAAACTGCCTGTATTCAAAATCACTATCGGTGATGTTGAGTACACCGACAGAAAAGAAGCAGCTAAGGCTTTGGAAGATGCGGTGCTGGCTATCAAGTATGCGGATACTCCCGTTAAAGTCGGCTCGTTCCAGGGCTTTGAGCTGAGTGTGACGGTAAACAGCAACATGATGGGCGGCGGTTTGTCCGCTTGTCTGCAAGGTGCCGCTTCACATACCACGAAGCTGATCGAGAGTTTTGCCCATAACCTGAACCGTCTTGAAGCTGCCCTCTACAACATTGACGGCAGAATCGAGAGAACGCAGGATAACCTTGCAAAACTCCGGCTTGACCACGCAGAAGCTCAGAAGATCGTTGCAGAGCCGTTTCCTCAGCAAGAGGAGCTTGATACTAAGGAGCAAAGGCTGAAAGTCGTAACTGATGAGCTGAATCAGGCGGCTATTGAAGCTAAGAAGAACGCTCCGAAGCGTGAAAAGACTTGCTACTTTGAGAGGGCTAAAATGAAGCGTGATGCCGCAAGGCTCGCCAAGAAGCCGAGAACTCCAAAGGACAAGGCTAAGGGCAGGGGTAAGCAAGGAATTGAATAAATAACTTTGAACCCAGTGGGGCTTATGAATAAAGCGGAAGTTTCATAGTAAACTTCCGCTAAAACTCTGAGCTATTTTTCTGTATCCGTGAAGTCAATAACCCTGTCACATATCTCCAGTGCCGCAGGGCGATGTGTAACGATCACAACTGTCTTATCCGTCATATTCCTGAGATTTTGCAGGAGCATTTTCTCCGTATCAGCATCGAGTGCGGAAGTTGCTTCATCAAGGAGCAGTATCGGACTTTCGGAATAGATCGCCCTTGCAATAGCGATACGCTGCATCTGCCCCTCGGACAAACCTGTTCCACGCTCACCGAGCAAAGTATCAATTCCGCCGTCAAGCTCCGCTACAAAATCATCGGCACAGGCTATTCGTAATGCCTGATGAATACGCTCATCATTCTGCATATCTGCCTTATCTGCAAAGGCAACGATCTCACGAATCGTTCCTGACATAAGTTGATTGCCCTGTGGAACGTAAGCAAACAGTCTGTGCCATTCCGCAGACAATGCTTTTTCGCCATCCTTGTCAGTGATATAACGCTTACCGCTGTCAAGCTGATAAATGCTCATGAGCAGTTTCAGCACCGTCGATTTTCCGCAGCCGCTATGCCCCGTGAACGCAACGTACTCGCCCTTGCCGATCTCAATGCTGATGTTTTTCAAAACAACAGGCTGACTATCCTTTGATAAACCCTTGATACTATCCACAGCCGGATAGTATGTGAAGTTTGCGTTTTTTATCCCGAAAGATTTGAGTTTATCCGAATAATAAGCCTTGACCGTCTGAATATCGAGTGCAGACTTCTCGCTGTCATTGCTGAATTGCTCTATCTCCATAAGTCGTTCCGCACTTGCAACCATAGCATAGAAACGAGGAAGATAGCCTGTAATATTCGCAAAAGGCGCCTGTATCTGCGAGATAAGCTGCGTGATAGCGGTCAGTGTACCATAGCTGATCGTACCGAGCAAAATGCCGTAACCGCAGTAGCACACCCCAAAGAGATACATTCCGTTCATCGCAAGCCCGAAGCCGATATTGCAGAAATTGGAGAAATGATTTTTACGCATTCTTGCGGTTTTATGCTGTAACATCTTGTCGCTTGCTTCATCTTCCGTCTGTTGTTCTGTTGCGAAAGAGCGTATCATCATCATACTGCCGATATGCTCTTGCAGGAAGATACGGAGCTTGCCGTCACGCTCCTGCACCTGCTTATGAAGCTTTTTCAGCACTTTTCGGAAAGCATAAGTGAATATAATCAGCAATATTCCGCAGGGCAGTAGAACACAGGCAAACCGCCAGTCAAGTACGATCATCATAATGACCGCACTAATGAGCTTGACCACCATTCCCACCAGTCCGGGGAGTATTTCCACATAGCTGTCAGCGACAACCACCGTGTCATTGGTGAGCCTGTTGAGCCATTCGCCCGAATGGACGGCATTCACATTTGCAAAGTCTTTTCGCAGGATATTGTGCATCAGCCGAGCCTTAAAAATGTTTTCAAAAGTCGCTCTGGACAATTCGTTCAGCCAGCGAATGACCGCCCGCATAACGATCTGAGCCAGTACAAGCAGAACGGTCAGAACCACAAAATGCCAAAATCCTGCCTTATCGTGTGCCGTGGCGTTGTCCACGATATTCCGCAGGAGCAGAGCATACAGCACACCGCTTGCGCCGTGGAGCGCCTGCACCAGCATCAGAGCGAGGATATACAGTTTTTTCTTTTTGGGGACGGCATAGAGCCATTTTATCGCATTATTTTTCATCATTTCAGTTTTCTTTTCAGCCATTTCGGGAAGTGCGTTGCTTTGAGGATAAATGCTCGTATCGGGAATAAATCGCACCACAGGTGAACATACAGCCGATACCACCAATCGTTTATGGGGATTTCCTTGCCATCACGGACAACCGCAGTCAGCACACCGATAATATGACGGTCGGTAATGCCATATTCCTTGTTGTAGCGGTTATCTCCGCATATCACATAATCGTCGGGGCGGACTTTCAGTACCCTATGAAGCACATATTGTCCGCTGTCACGCTTATACAGCGGAACATCGTATTTTTTCAGCCTGCCGTGGGGCTTTTCGATGATAAGAATATCCCTGTCCTGCCGTATAAGAGGGCGCATACTGTCACCGACATTCGTGTAGACGAGCCTGCCGTCACGCTCTATCACATCTTCAAATCTCGCCATTTCATACCCTCATAAGCGATTTTTGCTGCCGAAATATCCATATTACAGCCGAGGCGATAGAGCTTTACGCTGTCTGCAAGCCTGTCCACCAAAGCAAGCGTTTTCGCCATTTTCAGCATATCCGCTGGGCGGTAGACCTATTGCAGAAGCATTGTATACGCCTGTTCTCTGGTGATCGGCTCGATATGATTTTCGGCAGACCGTGTGAGAATACATATCGCTTTCAGCGGAACAGAAGTGTTTGTGCCGAGCCTGTGCTTGCCATTGTAGGGCGTACCGTAGGCAACAACTCCGCTGTCAGCGATATGCAAAAGCGGTTTATCATCATTCACCATGACTGCACGTTCTCCGAAATACTCCCTCCAAAGCCTTGTATGTGTGGACTTGCCTGTGCCGGATTTTGCCGTGAACAGATAACCCACACCGTCCACAGCCACAACAGAGCCGTGAAACAGAACTGTGTCAAAGTCAAGCATTTTCTCCGCTATCTTGCGGTAAACTGCCAATTCTTCAAGGTAGCTGTCCGAGAAGTGGCGGACAGGAATACCCTCGACCTCGTCCTCACGGGCAGACTTTTCTCTCTCGAAATCTATATCCGCCTGCGTGGTAGTTACCGAATAATCGACATTTTCATCGGTCTGATAGTCGGCGCAGTATTTGTGTACCTCAGCGTGAATTGACGTAACTTCGACCACCTTGTCTGCTATCTTATACCTATTTACCATACTTGTTCACAGCCTTTATTGTTTGTTTCAGTCTGTCACGCCGTTTTATCAGCACCCGACCGCACCGCCAAGCCACACCCACGGGGTACAGCAGAGGGCTTTTCGCCGTGAACGGCACAGATGCCGCCATTTGCTTACGGGGAATGAAGATGCTATGCACCCAAAACGACAGCTTACTCTGGTCTTTCAGCTTCTTTTTGATAGCATTATCGAACGTGCCGTATGTTCCTGCCGTGAGGTAGAAAATCAGCATTTCCTGTTCGCTTTCCGTCAGATCGGGAAGTGTGTCCGAGGAAAATATCTTGACCGCCAATGATCTGCGTTCTTTCTCAAAATCGGCTATTTCAAGCTGTCTGCATTGCTCTGTGATATATTTCCAATCAAGCGATTCGCCCTTGATTTTGCAGTACACATAGCAGTCAAGCAGAGAGCGTATACCCGTACCGCTGCCGTTGTAGTGTTTCCATTCATGGGCAGTCATGTAGACATAGAAATCCTCGTCGGAAAAATGATAGCCGTATTTGCTGCCCTCGTCTGGAATCATGAGCCGTTTCGGATTCTGATAATAAGCATAAAAATCACTTGCAGCCCCGAACAGAAGCGTATGCAGCTCAAAATTCAGCACAGGCGGCTTCATGTACACATCATGGTGTGTTTTGCCGACGCTCTCCGCAGAATAGCCCATTGAAAGCATGATTCTTTTGACCTCTGACTGCTTTGTACTGTCATAGAGCACATCGTTATCCGCCATTTCACGCATACCGTTTGCGGAATATAGTTCTTTCAGTACCGAGCCTTTCAGCGGCATATACCAGATGCCTTGCTTTTCAAAGTCGGAGAGAATAGCTGTGCGCTCCATATCGAGATAGATATTCTTGCGGACAGCCTTCTTGTATGCCTGGTCGAATTGCTTATCATGAACTCCTGCACGTTTCAGGGCAATGCAGACCGCAGCCCGAACCGTGTGAAGCTTCGCAAGCCGATAGAGCCGTTCCAAGTCCATAGCCTGCACCTTTGCTGTATCGGGCGTGATACCGTTCACGGCACAGGACAGCAGATAGATCAGGTCTTTGTAGAGCGTGTTCATTCCTCGATAGCCCCAATGGAACGGAGCTTGCCGATGATATTCGCCACATCACGCTCCACGGTCGGACGGTCTGCGCCTTTGTACTCAGTAAGGAGCTTGTCAACGATAGCTGATTCCGTGGTATCTGATTTCAGGCACTCCACGATAAATGCCGCTGTTTCATTGTTTTTCACGATGCCTTTGAATTTGGTGTCGCTTGTGGAGATCATATAATGCTCACCCTTTGTAACGTGGGTAAGGAATTTCGGGTTTAGTTTCATAGATATTTCCTTTCTTGCCGATAATGGGCAAAACGGCAGGACAGCGTGACCGCCGCCTGCCGTTGCAGTGATTTACCAATCGGGATCGTTGTTATCCTGCTTACCATCACCATTGGAAGTTGTGATAACATCCTCGGTATCGAAAACCGTGATCTCCATTTCAGGAGCAACATAGGGCTTTCTCTCGTCCATTTTTATACCTCCTTATTCGCTGAAGCTGTTGTAGCTGCCTTCCTGTACATCGGAATAGATCAGATAATTGTTTGTGCCGTCGGTCACGATGATGAAGCCTCTTGCATAGACCACACCGTCACGGCGGTCACCAATGTAGACCTCGATCCAGTCGGTGGTTTCGGTATCAGTGTTCTGTGCAGCAAACTCTCTTACCTTATCCATCAGAGCTGTTGCTTCTTCATCGGTAAAGCGGAGGTTTGCATCTGCCTTGCCGTCGCTGAATGCGGCAATATTCATACCGTAGAGGATACCGTGCTGTACGACCGTGTAATTGGAATTATCCATATTCACAGCAAAGCGGAAGCCGACATAATCTCTGTCTGTACCGTTATATGTGTTGTCGGTCACAGCGTAGCCCTCGCTGAAAGTGATGAAGCCGCTTGCATCGAGCCACATTGCTGTGAGCGTAGTCTCCGCTGTTACGGGCGTTTCAAAATCGTAAGCATTCACGCCGTCAGCAGTCCAACCGAGGAAGATCGCACCGTTCTTTGTGGGAGCTTCGGGAGCAGTCAGCTTTGTGCCGTGTTCAACTGTTGCGCTATCGCCGTACTGCGCACCGTCCACCATGTAGGTGACAGCATAGGTGTTGATCGCAAATGTGCCTGTTATCTCGATATTGCTTGCAGGCATCGTTGTGTAGGAAGTCTGCCAGCCGCTGAACGTATATCCCTCACGGGTAGGAGCATCGATCAGAGCAATCGAATCGCCGTAACTTACGGTCTTTGTATCATATACCTCGCCGTCCACCTTGTAGGTGATTGTGTAGGTTTTTGCTGTGCTGTTGAACTGAGCTGTATAGGTCACATTGCCCGAAACAGTTGGCAGGGCATTGGCGGCGTAAGTATTCGTGCCGTCACTCCAACCGCTGAAAGTATAGGAATACTGTGCGGTTGCTGCCTTTGTCGGTGTTGCACCGTCATAGGACGGAGCAATACCATAAGGTACATTTGTATCGGTTTCAAGTGTAGTATCACCGTTTTTCCATGTGACTGCGTACTTGTTGATAATGAACGAACCCGTGATAACAACATCTTCATCGGGCATTGTCGCAGGGATTTCGCTCCAACCGCTGAATGTGTAGCCTGTTTTCGTAGGTGCTTCACGGGCTGTCAGAGCCGTACCGTATGCAACGGTATCAACAGCACCGTAAACTTCGCCGTCCACCTTGTAGGTAACAGTGTGCTTGTTTGCTTCCCACTTCGCATACAGCGTGACCGTATCATTGTTTACGGCAGTCAGATTGCTGACCTCCGCACCGTCTGCATATTCCACCGCACCGTTTGCAGAAGTCGCCCAGCCTGCGAAATGATAGCCTGTCGGGGCTGTAAACCCGTTTGCTGTCAAATCCTGTGCCGTGCCACCGGTGAAACTCTGATTGTCCATTGAGCCTGTCGCATCATTGCTGTTCTTATTGAAAGCCACACTATATGTTATTGCTTCAAACTCTGCCGTTACTGTTACATTATCCGCAGGCATTGTGAACGAGTAAACGCCGTTGACAGGCTCGATTTCAGTATTGCCGACTTTTACGCTCTTTACAGTATATCCTGTATCGGGAATAACATCAAGCGTTACTGATTCTCCATAGTTTGCTGTTGTGGCGATTGCATCGCCAACCTTTGCGGAAATCGTACCATGATCTGCGGTCTTGCTGATAGTATATCCTATTGCTTCAAACTCCGCTGTTACCGTAACATTGCTGTCGGGCATAGTGAACGAATAAACGCCATCGACAGGGGTGATCTCGTCACCATCGACCCAAACTCTCTTTACGGCATAGCCCGCATTGGGAGTTACGGTCAGCGTGACTGTATCATTTTCTTTGGCATAAAGCGGATCTGCTGTTACAATACCGCCGATTGCAGGACTTACATTAACGCTGTATGCTGAGTTGTCACGCACGAAATAACCTGATGTCGGGGCAACCGTTGTAGCACCTGTTACCTCACCCAGTTCACCGTCATCGTTAAGCACCATAATATTGAAATCAGCCGATGTGAACGATTTTGGCTCGTATGCTCCTGTTAATGTCCACAGACCATATTCATCAGTGACTGTTTTATTACCGCCGTCGTAGCCCTCGGTAAAGATATTGACACCTGAGCCGCCATTATCGATGTACCAATACTCCGGTTCATCGTCAGGTACGTAGATGTACGGCGTGTTGGCTTTCATTGTGGTCACTTCTTTGGTTAACTTTGGCTCCCATTTGCTTGTCTCCGTGCTCAGCTGGAGACCCTGGAACTCATAGAAATGACCTGTCAGACCGTCGCTGGAGCCACTCTTCTTGAAGGAGCTCTTCGTGAAGTTGAACGGCATCATCACCGTCACGGGCTTTCCATTGGTGAACGTGCGTTTGTAGCGCAGTAAGGGCACCCACAGTTCCGTCGTGATGTCGGGAATGCCGAGGGGCTTGTCGTCGTACACAATGTTGTAACTCTTCCCACCGCCATAGTCATACGTCTCCACCAGGTCGCCGTATGTCGGCGTGTAGTACTTGCCGTCGAAGACCATGGTGTGACCATACACCTTCAGGAAGCCGTAGGCGGTCGTCGGGTCGCCGAAGTGGGCGAAGTTGGTGGGGGCATCGGTCGATTCCACAGCGGGCGAACCTTGCTTAAGTCCGCGTGTGCCGACGTAGAAACAGTTAGTCAGTTTGCCCTGGCCTTGATTGTTGATGCGGTGGAAGAACGTGCTGTTCTTGTTATTGTCATGTCCCCACAGCAGTTCGTGCCTGCCGCCGTTGTTGTCGTACTGGCCTTCGATGAAGAGGCAGTCGGTGAGATCAACATACGCATACTCCGACAGGCAGCCAATGAAGCCGCCGCAGCCGTAGGTCGTGCCAGAATAGTTCGGGTTGTAGATGAGTCCGTCATAGACTGTGCCCGTAATGCGGCATTCTTGACCGTATGTCGTGTAGTGTATGTAGCCCACGATGCCGCCGATTCCGACATTCGCACTGAGAGTGTTGCTGTCAAAGGTTGTACTAATCTGGGTGCTCACGTGGCAGTTCTCAATGTTGAGATTACCCTCTGAACTACCAACCAAACCGCCTAAGTAGGAATTGACACCACCCTCAATCAGTCCCGTCACATGGAGGTTGCGGATGGTTGCACCATTTATGTTCTGGAATGGTGCCGTATACATTGCATCGGCAGTGCGGTTGAATGTCAACGTCTTACCCTTGCCGTCGAATGTTCCTTTGAAAGGATGTGTAGTACCTGCCATAGTCGATACGGTGATGTTATCGGCAAGCTCTACAGTCTTGCCGTTGAAGGCATCGAGTGACGCATCATACTGCATAATCTGACAGAAGTAATCCCAGCCATCGGCATTTTTGATTATGTAGGTGTTGCCGTCCTGCGTAAAGTTGGAATTCGCCGGGAAATTGAACGTAGCACCTATGGTGACGTTCTCATTGGGCATCGTAAATGTATAGGTATTGTCGCCGTTGTCGGTGATGCCGTTACCGAGGCTCAGACTCGTGTTGTCACCCGTTACAGTCAGCGCTTCTACGCTCTCGCCCATTTTGGGAGTAAAGGCTATGGTTATTGTATCCCCCTCAACTCCTCCTTTGGGGGTTAAGCTAAACTGCTGATAATCGTTGAAAACCATTTTCCCCTCTGCCACTTGGAAGTCCTTGCTCATGACATAGTCCGTTCCATTTATCTTAATAGTGGCAGTCACTGTATAATTTCCTACAGAACGTGGAGGCGAAGTATTATCTGCTCCGGTATCATTGTTGTGGTAGTTGAATGTGCAAGTAGCATTAAGTTGCGTGTCAGTATTGAAATCTGTCAATGAAGGTGTCAGCGTGGCGCTGAATGCAGTCGATGGGGAATAATAGCTAAATACACCATCTTCTGCATTGAGTGTCAGTGTGTATTTATGATTAGCTCCGCCATATAAAGCATTATGGTCTGCGTCGTCGCTATTGCAAGTGGCAGTAAGGACATTATCATTTACAGAAATATTGGAAGAATCAAAACTGTGTCCAGCATCTGGTTCTGCCGCTGGAACATAGGACAATGTGAGAATAGAATTCGTTCTACCATATGTTGGATGATAAGATCCAGAAAAACTAAAAACGGTATTTCCAATATCTTGATCGCCTTCAAACCAGATCGTCAGTGGATTATTTTCGTCCACGTCAATACCTACACTTGTAAAGTTTGCCGTAAATGGTACGCCATCCGACTTCGATTCAAGGTAGTCATTACCATTGATCTGCATCAGCGATGTATTGTTACCATTTTTTGTGCCAACATACATCTTAATTATTTCCGGAATCCCTGGATCATGTTGAAAAACCAAATTGGTCATTTTTAATCCGGTTACCTTCCCCTTGATGTTCGGAAAAGTAACTACACATCCACTGCTTAGAGGGTTGTTAAACGACGCATATCCGAATGAAGAATATCGCTCTGAAATAGAATTAGACCAAAACAACCCTGTTCCGCTATTCCAAGTATAACGCATCGTTTTAGTGTGAGAATCGGTCATCAGCTCGGCAGTATTGCCATTGATAACACAGTTCGTATTATTCGTTTCTGATAAGCCTTTAGCTTGCGACAATCCACCTTCCATCCTCCACGATACATCTATTTTCTCTGATACTTCCTTAAACTGCAATTCGCTAAGTAGAAAACCTGCGTTGCCTGGTGTTGCTTCAAAACGGAAATACCTATAGGCATTCATGTTATCTTCGATACTGTATTCCTTTGATCTAATATCGTTTGTAGGAAGCTGGTTAGAGCCGCTGTTGGTAGCTGTAGCAATCGTTGTCCATTCATCAGTCTTATTTAGTTTTGCTTTGATCGTCCACGAGGAGGGATTACGTCGATAATAACTATAATATGTATCATCGAGATTCCAGAGAACATACTTTTTCGGTACAAAAGCACGGGAGTAGTGGAACTCCACATAAGGGGTTCCCTCGGTAAGCTCATACAAAGTGTTAGTATTGCCGTCAACCAAGTTACCGTAGTCTTTGTTTCCTGACAAGTTCGTTGCCTGCCCTCCATCAACGATAGGAACTTCTCCAATCAAATCGTAAATCACTTGATCTTCAGCATTTGCAATGATTACAGAATCCTCAAATAAGCCATCGAAAACGCTACCTTGCGGCAGTCCGGTTCCAACCATCAACAGCGCTAACGTACTCGCTGTCAGCCGTTTCAGTTTGCTTTTCATATTCTTCCTCCTTTATAAATACAACAAAAGCGCACCCCACGGGACATAGTTATCCCATAGAGTACGCTTCTATAATCGTATGAAATTGTGAAAAGGGCGCAGTTATGCTTGCTTGCTTGCTTGCTTGCTTGCTTGCTTGCTTGCTT
>ULSO01077512.1_pt1 | contig 38576 bp, 32 predicted proteins | sample 1956701 | NCBI WGS metagenome assembly ULSO01 (sample SAMEA4835708, study PRJEB28245) | human gut metagenome | biome: gut microbiome; material: fecal sample | place: Denmark | collected 2008 | reverse complement strand
AACGACCATTTTTTCGCTTAAATTCACAATTTTTCCGTTATCTAAAATCAAATAAAAAACATTTGTTTTTGTGGTTTGAATTTTTTGAATTAGTTCTCTCAATGTAACATTGGGATACACACAACAAATGACAGGTTTGACAAAATTTTTAGTCTGTTTGCAAAAGATATTAACTTTTTCATATTTGCTAACAAAATTCAAATCTATCACCCCCACAAACAAAAAACAAGAAAACAACATATACGTTGGATTGAAATTTATAAAAAGAAAAATGAAAAACAACAGCAAAAAGAAAACGGCAAGCAAAAAGTTAAACACGATTGTGATTTTTTGTGCAATCTTAACATTGAAAAAGTGTGATGCACAATCAATAAAAATTCTTCCACCGTCCAACGGATATGCAGGAAGCAAATTGAACATAGCAATAACAAAACTGACAACCACAAATGACTCAGTGAAAAAATATGTCGATGGGAAAAGCCACCACATCGCCAAAACTAGAAATGCCGAAACAAAGTTTGCCAATGGTCCAGCAAACGCAATTTTCAGTTCATCTCTAAAATCAATGTTTTGATTGTGGTAGGACAATGAAAATCCATAAGGTGAAATTGAAAATTTGGTCAACCTATAACCCAAATTTTTCGCAATAACAAAATGCCCAAATTCATGAATGACAATGGCAAGAACATAACTCAAAGCCGGCAAAATTCCCAAAACAAAACATAACCACAACCAAATAATCAAACTGAAAGGGTGGATAGAAAATTTTTTCATAACAACCAACCAACACAAACAGCACATACGATGACAGTGACAATGCAACAAAACAATGTTCCAAACAAAAATTTGTTTGAAATTTTATGTTTTGGTTTAATCATGTTGTAATTGTCGCCATATGACTTTTGCTTGTCCATGGAATAATATATGCGCAAAAGTCAACATATAGACAAAAAAAGAAGGCTCTTTACCTTCTTTTATGCAATATTGTCATCACCCTGAACAGACTGAACACCCTCTTCATTTTTCAAGAAATCTGGAATCTCTTCATCTGGCAAAGGAAATTCATTATAAAGGCTGTCACTCTTAGGCTGATCTTCACCCTCTTCAATTACTTTGATTCTCTCAAGCAAACCATCGTAATCAGGCAAGTCTGCCAAGTCTCTCAAATTAAATCTCTTCAAGAAATTTTCTGTTGTTCCAAAGAGCAATGGTTTTCCAACTGCATCTTTTCTTCCAACAACCTCAATCATGTTTTGGTCGACCAAAATCTGGACAGCATAGTCACAGTTAACACGCCTTATATCTTCAATTTCAAGTTTTGTGATTGGTTGTTTGTAAGCAATGATTGCCAAAGTTTCAAGAGCCGCTCTGGTCAACGATTTTTCTCTGATTGGATTCAAAACTTCACTGATGTAATCTGCATAAGCAGGATTTGAAGAAAGTTGAATTTTGTTTTTAAATTTGATGATATGAATGCCGTTGTCACCAGAATATGTTTCTTCCAATTCTGCAACAACTTTATCAAGTTCTTTCTCTGTCAAATTCAATTTTTCAGCAATGAAAGATTTTTCAATTCCCTCTCCTGCCACAAAAAGAATTGACAAAACAATATCCTTAAGATTTTTCTTGTTTTCAACAATCATATCACACCTCATTTGCAGTTATGACAATATTTCCAAATGTTCCGCTTTGAATCACCTTGATGGTTTGCAACTTCAAAAGTTCCAAAAGGGCCAAGAAAGTGTTGATCAATTCACTCTTAGTCATATCGTTGTCAAACAATTCTTCAAATTCAAAACGTTTGCGTTCCTTTGCAAAATTTCTGATGGAAATAATCTTTTCTGCAACAGTAAATCTGTCCTTAACAATTTTCTTTGGTTGTTCATTTTCAACCGCTTTTTTAAGTTCTTCACGAGTCAAAACCTTTGCAAAAGCATCAAGCAATTGATCAAGCACCATATCTTTCATGATGACCTTAACTTTCTCAGTTTCCTTACCAGGAGCCCTATAAAATTTGTTGACATCCTCAATTGCTTTCAACTCTTTTCCTGTTTCCTTGAAAAGTTCATATTCACGCAATCTTCTCAAAAGCAACGCCTCATCATCTTCCTCTTCTGGCACAGGTTCTTGTTCCACAGGAAGGACACTCTTAGATTTGATTTCAATTAGAGTGGCTGCTACAGTGATAAACTCACTCGCCTTGTCCATGTCAACATTCTTAATGTCCTGCATATATTCCAAATATTGCTCAGTGATGTCAGCAAGTTTGACAGTTGCAATATCAAGTTTTGCTTCCTTAATCAAGTGGAGAAGAAGGTCCAAAGGTCCCTCAAAATTGTCCAACTTAAATCTGTAAGCGTCAGAAGATAAAAGCATATCTTTGCTTTCTTCAACTTGTTCAACTTTTTCTTCCGAAGCTTCCATATCATCTCCTATGTTTCGACTTAAATATTATACTAAATATTGAGTCTAATAGCAAGTAAAACACAAGAGTTTGACAATAAAAAAGAGAAGTTTACCTTCTCTTTAGACTATTTAATTTTATTTTCTTCTTTTGTTTGATATGGACTGTTGTTCTGCTGAGCAATTTTTTCTATTCTATCTCTATAGAAAATTTTTCTCTCATGAGTTCTATAAGTTCTTCTCATTGAAGCGTCTTCAAGATCATACATAAGACGAGCTATACCAACATCTTTACTGCCTTCTTTTTCATATTTTTCGATACGTTTTTTATTTAAAAAGGCATGCATGCCAAACAATTCTTTTTTTACTTGCTTATTTCCAAAAAAGTCGTGACATTGGATTTTGTCCAACAACTCAGGTTTTCTGGCGATTCTAGCAATAAATAATCTCAACTTTTCTGACTCTTCTGGATAAATACTGCAAACATATTGTCCATCATCTGTCATCAAATTGTAATTGTCTTGAAGATCTCTCAAAACAACAAATCCAGAAACATCTTTTGGTCTGTTGTATCCAATATAGATATTTTCATCAATTTTTCTGCCTGTATCTTTGTTAAACAACTCAAAAGTTTCAATTCCAACTTCATCATCATACACTTCAAAATTTGCATGATATTGTCTCAATTCAACTTTTCCTAAATCAATAACACGTCCATCCTCAATAGGTCTAATTTCAATCATTTTTTCTTTACTCCTAACAATAATATTCTATCACCAACCATTTGCAAAGTCAATATGCAAAAATAAAAAAAGTGCAATTTATGCACTCTTTTTTACCACTTTTCAATGATTTTATTGGCAGTTTCAAACCAAGATAAGTGTTTGATTTCCTCCTTAACAATAATTGGAATTTTTTTGATTACATTCCCATCTTTTGTCACTGTCACTTCTCCCACTTTGTCCCCAACATGAGTTGGAGCAGAAATTGTTGTTTTAACATCAAGAATTGTGTCATAACCAGACTTGTCACCTTTCTTGATTACTGCTGCAAAACTTGTTTCAGCAAAAACATCAACATTTTCTTGTTTGCCTTTGGCAACCTGAACATTTGCAATGGCAACATCACTGTCCACCAGTTTTTGACTTTCAAAATTTGCAAAACCATAGTTAAATAATGTCGCACTCTCGTTGAATCTTGTCTTACTGTTTTCTGCACCAATAATAACAGAAATCAATCTCATATCCCCACGCTTAGCAGACGCTCCCAAACAACAGCCAGCTTCATTTGTCGAACCCGTTTTTCCACCATCACAACCTTGATAATATCTTATCAATCTGTTTGTGTTGACAAGTTCGGTTTTTCTTCCTGAAGGATGTGTAAGTTCGTCCATCCAAATTGTGCTATATCTGTGATAGATGTCATGCTTCAAAATTTCTCTCAAAACGATTGCTGTATCTTTTGCAGAAGAATATTGTTCCGGAGCTGGAAGACCGGTGCAATTCACATAATGTGTGTCAGTCATGCCAAGTTCTTTTGCTCTTTTGTTCATTCTGTTTGTGAACGCCTTTTCATTTCCATTGAAATATTCTGCAAGTGCCACACTGGCATCATTAGCAGAAGCCATAATGACCGACTTCAACAAATCTTCAAAAGTGTAGTCCACATATGGATCAAGAAAAACCTGCGAACCGCCCATACTGGACGCATTTTCTGTTGTTGTGATTTTTGTATCCAATGCAACATTCCCTTCTTGCAGTTCTTCCAAAGCAATGAGAATTGTCATCATTTTGACCATACTTGCAATAGGCAGATGCTTTGTCTCATCTTTTGAATACAAAATTTCACCACTGTCATACTCCATTAGAATTGCACTTTTGCTGGAAATGTCAATATCACTGCTTGCATATGTAACACTGCCAGCATGCACAAAACCTGTGCAAAACATAGCAAACGCCAAAACGCACAAAACCAAACCGCTGAACTGTTTTTTCATAAAATGCTCCTTTTCGAATAGTTTCTACAAAAAGTAACATTTTATACAAAAGTACCAAACTCTCGCAACAGCAAATCATCAAATAATCATAATAACTTTTCCGTTCAGCACACAAAGAAGCAAGGTTTCAATCAAGTTGATGGCAATAAGAAGCAAAATTGCAACTAAAACATATAAAGCTCTGTTACATTCTGTGCATCCAAATTTTTTGCTGTTTCTGTTCATTTTTTGAAAGATAAAATAAAACATAATCAAAACAAACAGAGTGCAGAGTTGACATGGCAGAATGACAATAATCCCAGTTATTGCACCACTTATGCCATAAAAAATGAAAACTAGAGCAAAATTCAGCCCAAACAAATAACCTCTGTAAATAAACAAAACCTCAGCAAGTGGAAAAAGATAAATTGAAAACGACAAAATTGTCAAAATTGTAACATTAACCACAAGCGAAAGAGTCCTTGAAAAAAATGCAGAAGATGATGCTGCAATTCCAGAATAGAAATCATCAAGAGAAATGTCCTGCAGTCTTCCAAGTTCATAAGCATTATTGCTTTTTATCGCAATAAAAATACCCGTGCAAATTGCCGTAAAGACCAAAATGAAGGACAAAATCAACTTACCCTTGTTTTCTTTAAGAGCACTGACACAAGAAAATCTCAACCCATTGATGAAAGAATGTGTTTTATAGGACTTGACCATATAATATCTTATTTCAAAGAATATGAAAAAAGAACACACAGAAGTGTGTCTTTGGTTTTTAATAAATTTGCACTAATTGTTTTTGAAATTCAAAAGTTCACAAGCAAGAATTTTCAACTGTTCGTAAGTTATTCCGCCTTGAAAATATGCAATGTAAGGTTTCCTGATTGGACTGTCACAAGAAAGTTCAATTGAAGCACCTTCAACAAATGTTCCAGCTGCCATAATTATGTCACAGTTATAACCTGGCATGGCGTAAGGCATAGGCACAAAACTGCTGTCAACAGGAGACAATTTTTGAATAAGTTGAACAAATCGAATAAGTTCGTCAGCAGTGTCAAAAACGACTGATTTGATTATATCAAAACATTTTTCATCGCTCTGAGGAATGATTTTATATCCCTGTCTCTTCATCACCTCTCCAATCAAAAGTCCACCTTTAACAGCCTGACTAACCACGTGAGGAGCCATAAACAAACCTTGATAGAAAAGTCTGTAACCAGCTTCATAAGAGCCTGTTTCTCTTCCAAGAGAAGGACACGTGAAACGTCTTTCAATGTTTTCAATTGCACGTTTTGTTCCGACAATATAACCACCTGTTGGAGCAAGAGAACCTCCCAAATTTTTGATTAATGAACCCATGCAAACATCTGCTCCAACTTGAGTTGGTTCTTTTGTCTCAACCATTTCGCCATAACAATTATCCACAACAATAAAAGAGTTTGGACTAAGTCTTTTAATTTCCTTAAAAACAGGTTCCATAACATCTGTAGACAATGCCATTCTGCTGGAATATCCACGAGACTTTTGAACAAAAACAACTCTAGGTTTCAATTTTTTGACAGTTTTGAAGATTTTTTCTTCATCAAACTTTCCATTTTTCAAATCGATAAATTTGATGTCAACACCCAAGCTTTCCAAACTTCCATTATCTTTCCCAAAAAGAGTGTCATGCAAAGTGTCGTAAAGTTCTCCAGTGATTGACAACATCAAATCTTTTGGTCTCAAAAGTCCATAAAGAGCAGTGGCGATTGTGTGCGTTCCACAAGTCAAGTGTGGAGAGCAAATTGCATCTTCGGCCCCAAAAATTTTTGCAACGACCTTTGCAAAATCATCTCTCCCTTTGTCAGTGTAACCATAACCACTTGTTCCAGCAAAATGTGAAGTTGTCACCCCAATTTCCCTGAACGCATCAAGCACTTTTTTTTGATTGAAATAGGCTGTTCTTTCAATATCTTTAAACTGTCCTTCCAATTTTTTTTCAATGTCTTCAATAATCTTTAAATTATCCATTTTTCAACCAATCCTCAACTTTCTCAAAAATTTCTTTTTCTGCTTTCTCAATATCTGCAGTGTCAACATAGACAACATTTTTAATTCCACGCAGAAAAGTCAACTGCCTCTTGGCATAATTTCTGCTGTGCTGTTTCAATATTTCGACCATTCTGTCATAATCAATCTCTCCGTCCAAATATGACAAAACTTCTTTATATCCAATTGCTCTCATACTTTGATTTTTCACTGAAAGTCCACTTTTTTTAAGTTTTTTCACTTCGTCAACCAAACCATTTTCCAGCATCAAATCAACACGTTTGTTTATTGCATCATACAAAACCGCTCTGTCCTTAACAAGCGCAAAAATCAGCGGTTCAATTTCAACTTCTCCAGTTTGCTTTTCTCCATCAGAAAGAGCAATTTCCAAAGCCCTGACAAGTCGAACAGTGTTGTTTTTGTCAGTTTTCTCAGCCATTTCCTTATCTTTACTTTCAAGCATTGAAAAAAGAAATTCGTTTCCTTTTTCTTTTGCCAAGTTTTCCAACTGCTCTCTCAGTCTTGAATCTTTCTTTGTTCCACCAAAGTTATATCCCAATGTCAAAGCTTTCACATAAAGTCCTGTTCCACCAACCACAATTGGAAGTTTTCCTTTTGAAATAATCTCATCAATCTTTTGCTTGGTATATTCCACAAATTCATAAACCGAAAATTCCTGCCAAGGCTCCAAGATGTCAATTGCGTAATGAACAACTCCTTGCATTTCCTCTGGTTTGACCTTTGCAGACCCAATATCAAGGCCCTTATAAATCTGCACCGAATCCGCAGAAACAATTTCCCCATTCATTTTTTTTGCAAGTTTAACACTGAAAAATGTCTTTCCAACTGCAGTAGGTCCCAAAATGAAAACAACTTTTTTCTTCATCATAAAACCCTTTTAAACATCTTTTCAAGTTCTTTTCTTGTGATTTTAACAATGATTGGACGTCCATGTGGACAGAGAGCGACTCCCTCTTTCATTTTGTCAATCAAATATGCAATTTGCTCTTTTGTGACATCGTCTCCTGCTCTAATTGCGTGCTTACAAGCGGTCTGGCAAAGTTTTTCGTTGATGACATCACTTGCTGTTCTTTCTTTCATGCTTTCGTCAGCCAAAATTTCTTCAATAAATTTCTCAAGACGAATGCCTGACAGGACAAAAGGTATGCTCGTCACAGAAAATTCGTTGCCAATTTGAGAGATTTCAAAACCAATTTTTCTCAAATTATCAAGTTTGCTTTCAAAATTGTCTCTGTCTTTTGCAAGCAATTTGAAGTTGTAAGGCAAAAGCATATCTTGTTTTGCAACATTATTTTCTTCAATCTGCTTTTTAAGTCTGTCATAGTTTTGTCTTTCATGCATAGCATGTTGGTCAATGACATAGATGCTGTCATCATATTCTGTGATGATGTAAGTTTTAAAAACAACACCTACAATTTTAATTTCTTCAACCTTTGCTGTCAAAAACTTTTCTTCAACAAATTGTTCTGTTTTCTTTTCTTCTTTTTTCAAATCCTCTTGAACACTGAGTTCAACTTCATGCAAGAAACTGTCACCTGATTGGTCAAAGAATATGTTTCCACCAGGTCTGTTTTTGTTTCTTTTGTCAGACTTAACATTTGAAAAATCTGGCATATTGATGATTTCAATTCCTTGTTTTTGATATTCTTTTGGAGAGACAACTTTTTCAGCAGTAGCATCTGTGTCAACCTTTGCCTGCCCAAAACTTGTTCCTTCCAAGGCAGACATCTTGTCCAATCTAGATTTTTCAAACGCATTGAAGTCTGTTTCTTTTGGATTTGATTCGTTTTTTATATCAAATTTGCTCCAATCTTTTTCATCTTTGTTCGTAAATTCAAAATCTGCAATAAGGTTTGTTGAAAGCAATGCTTTTTCAACCGCTCTGCGAATGGCACCAAAAACTTTGGAAGAATTTTCAAACTTAACTTCTCTCTTGTTTGGATGAACATTGACATCAACTCTGTCAAAAGGCATTTCAAGCTTGATCACATAAATTGGAAATCTTCCTTTCATAAGGAGCGGTTCATAAGCCCCTTGAACACAAGCAGAGACCATATACTTTTCAACAAATCTTCCATTGACAAACAATGTCTGATAGGTTCTGTTTGGTCTTGAAAGTTTTGGTGAAACAACATAACCCTCAACTTTGATGTCGTCTTCAGCATAGTCAAGTTTGAGCAGATTTTCAAAAACATCTCTGCCATAAATCAAATAAATCACTTCATCCAAGTTTCCAGAATTGTGACTGTAGATAGTCTTTCCATCAACAACATATTCAAAATCAATGTCAGGACGAGAAAGCATAAATTTTTCAATCAAATGAGTGATTTCACTCTCTTCTGTTTTTGGCTTTTTCAAAAATTTGGCTCTTGCAGGAGTGTTGAAGAAAAGGTTTTGCATGGTGAGAGTTGTTCCATCAAGTCTTGCAACCTCGGTTATTTTTGAAATTTCTCCACCATCTGCATCAATTTTGTATCCCGTTTCGCTGTTTTTGGTCTTTGTTGTCAAACTTATCATGGAAACAGAAGCAATGCTTGCAAGAGCTTCTCCACGAAATCCAAGAGTTGAAATTTCGTCCAGATCATCAATGTCTGCAATTTTGCTTGTCGCATGTGGCAAAAAAGCAAGAGGCAAATCATCTTTTGCAATTCCACACCCATTGTCGGAAACACAGATTTTTTTGATTCCCCCTTCTTCAATTTCAACCTTAATTTTTGTTGCCCCAGCGTCCAAACTGTTTTCCACAAGTTCCTTAACAACCGAAGCAGGTCTTTCAACAACTTCACCTGCAGCAATTCGATTGTAGATTCTTGGTGACAGGACATTAATAGCCATATTTTCTCCTTTTATTCTTCCGTCTTAGCCTTCGTAATCAAATCATTCAAAACTTCAAAACTTTCAATTGGTGACATTCGGTTGATGTCCATATCTCTCAAAATCGAGAGCAGTTTTTGCCCAAGTTTGTTGTTTCTTTCTTGCTTTGTTCTCTCTTCATCTTCGCCAAAAATGTTCATATCAAGTTTTGTGTTAACTTTTTCCAAATTCAAACTGATTTCTTTTGCTCTGTCGATAACTTTTTGAGGAACACCCGCAAGTTGTGCAACTTCCACACCAAAACTTTTGCTTGCATGACCTCTGACAATCTTACGCAAGAAAACGACAGTGTCATTAATTTCTTTGACAGTGATTTTATAGTTCTTCACACCTTTAATCACCCCTTCAAGTTCTGAAAGTTCGTGATAGTGTGTCGCAAAAAGTGTCTTGCATTTCAAGTTCTTTGCAATGTATTCCACAACTGCCCATGCAATGGAAAGTCCGTCAAAAGTCGATGTACCTCTTCCAATTTCGTCCAAAACAACCAAACTTTTGTCGGTTGCATTGAGAAGAATATTTGCAACTTCACTCATTTCCACCATGAATGTGCTTTGTCCAAAAGCCAAGTCATCACTTGCACCAACACGAGTGAAAATTCTGTCCGTAATCGAAATTTCCGCACTCTTTGCAGGAACAAAACTCCCAATATGTGCAAGGAATGTGATGATTGCAACCTGACGCATATATGTGCTCTTTCCGGCCATGTTTGGTCCAGTGATGATCATCATTTTGTTTTCATCATCGTCAAGCAAAGTGTCATTGGCAATGAAAGAACCATCTTTGACAAATCTTTCAACAATTGGATGACGTCCATCAACAATGTTGATTTTTTTGATATTTTTGTTGATAACAGGTTTGCAGAAACCATATTTGACAGCACACAAAGAAAGTGAAAGCAATGCGTCAATTTCTGCAATAATTTTTGCAGAATCTGCAAAAGCAGAAAGATAATTGGAAAGATAATCCAAAAGCATTTTATAGAGTTTTTCTTCCAATTTGATGGCATTTTCTGCAGAATTAAAAATCTTATCTTCAATTTTTTGCAAATCTTCAGTTGTGTATCTTTCAGCATTTGCAATGGTTTGTTTTCTTATATATCTCAAAGGCACAAGGCTTGTTTGTCCTTTGCTTACTTCAATATAGAACCCAAAAACACTGTTGGAATGAATCTTCAAGTTTTTGATTCCAGTTTCTTCTCTCTCGATTTCTTCCAACTTGTCACACTCTTTCTTGGCAATTTCTTTGGCATGACGAAGATCATCAAGTTCTTGATTGAAACCATCATTGATATATCCACCTTCTTTTGTCAATGCTGGTGGTTTTTCCTTGATTGCTTTTCCAAGAAGTTCCACAATTTCAGAAAAGTCTTGCAATTTTTCTCTGCAATCAACCAACTTTTTGCTCTTGACATTTCCCAAAATTTTCTTAAGCTCAGGAATTTGAGAAAGAGAACTCTTAAGCGAGTTCAAGTCATTTGGAAGAACATTTCCATAGGCAATTTTTCCACTGATTCTCTCAATGTCTTTGATTCCGGTCAAACTTTCAACAAGTTTATCTCTCAAGATGAGATTTTTTGAAAGTTCTTCAACACTGTCCAACCTGTCATTAATTTCAGTTGAATTTTGAAGTGGTTGATCAAAAATCGCTCTAAATCTTCTTGCTCCCATGCTTGTTTTGGTCATGTCCATAAGCCAAAGCAAAGAGCCATATTTTTTTCTTTCTCTGATTGATTCCACAAGTTCAAGATTTCGTCTTGTGTTCATGTCAATAACCATAAATTGATTGTTCTTGACCTTGTTGATTTTGTTGATGTTTTTAAGTGACCTTTTTTGTGTCTCTTGCAAATATTCCAAAAGCGCCCCAATGGCAGGAATGTCCTGTTTGTTAGATTTCAACTCAAAAACATTGACAGCATTATCCCCAAATTGAGCACAAACATTTTCCTTTGCTTTTTCCGCGCCAAAAGCATATTCATAATATTCCTCAAATCTTGGATAAACCCCAAATTTCAAAATTGGCAAAGCATTATAAAATTCTTTTGCCTTGGCATTTCCAATCACTTCAGAAGGCATAATGCGATTTAATAGATCAGAAAAATTGCTGTCAAGTCCGCCGTCAAAATGACATAAATTAAATTCCCCTGTTGTTATGTCACAATAGACAACTGACAACTTGTCATCTTGCAAAAACATGGACATTATGTAGTTGTTTTTTCTCTCTTCAAGCATAGAATCATCAACGACTGTTCCGGCAGTAACAACTCTGACAACATCTCTTTCAACAATCTTGACACCCTTTTTAGGCTCTGTCAATTGTTCACAAATTGCCACCTTATAGCCAAGAGAAACCAACTTTGCAATGTAGGATTCCGCAGCATGATAAGGCACTCCACACATTGGTGCTTTTTCGTCAAGCCCGCAACTTTTTCCAGTCAAAGTCAAATCCAAGACATTGGAAATTTCAATCGCATCGTCATAGAAAAGTTCATAGAAATCACCAAGACGATAAAAGAGAATACAATCCTTGTATTTCTCTTTCATTTGCAAATAATGTTTCATCATGTTTGATGGTTCTTTCACTTTGCTGACGCTCATTTTTTTCCTTCCTGTTTTTGTATTTCTTTTTCAAGAGCCAAAAGCTCATTGACTCTTCTTTGTTTGATTTCCTGTGGAATTTGTCCTTCCATTTTGCTTGCCACTGTGCCTTCTCTTGGAGAATACATAAAAGCAAAAATGCTATCAAACTTAACTTCCCTAACAAGACTCATTGTGTCTTGAAATTCTTCTTCAGTTTCAGTTGGAAAACCAACAATAAAGTCAGATGTGATTCTTGCATCAGGAATTTTTTCACGGATTTTGTTGATGATTCCAAGATATTTTTCCCTTGTGTAAACCCTGTTCATCAATTTCAAAATTCGATTGTTTCCGCTTTGAGCAGGAAGATGAATGTCTTTCAAAATCTTGTCCTCGCTTGCAATCACATCAATCACTTCATCTGTCAAATCTTTTGGGTGAGAAGTCATAAAAGTAAGTTTGAAATCTCCTTCAATCGCGCAAATGTCACGCAAAAGTTGTGCAAAAGAAACCGCAGGAACAAGATCTTTTCCATAGGAGTTGACATTTTGTCCCAATAGTGTAATTTTCTTATATTTTCCTTCTGCCAAAACTTCACGAATTTCTTTCAAAATGTTTGCTTCTTGTCTGCTCTTCTCTCTGCCCTTGACATAAGGAACGATACAGTAAGTGCAAAAGTTGTTGCACCCTTGCATAATGTTCACCCAAGCATTGTCACCACTTGTTCTTTTGTATGGCACACTTTCGTCAATGTCACCTTCCTGCAAAAGTTCCAACTGTCTTCCAGTTTTGACAGCATTGACATAATGCTCAAAGTTTGGCAAATTGAAAGTTCCAATCACAATGTCAACAAAAGGAAAAGTGTTCATGATATAGTTAGCGGTTGTTTGTTTTTGAGTCATGCACCCACAAACCGCAATAATCAAAGAAGGCTTCTGTTTTTTCAACTTTTTCAAAGCCCCAACATTTCCAAAAACTCTATCTTCTGCCCCTTCACGAATGGCGCAAGTGTTGAAAACAATCAAATCTGCATCTTCTCTTTTGTCAGCAAGGGTATATCCCATTTTTTCACAAATTGAAGCGAGTTTTTCCGACTCGTGAACATTCATTTGGCAACCGTAAGTAACTATGTAATATTTCATGCCATAATTATACAAAAAAAACAAAAATTAAGCAAGTCAAACCGTGAATTTTTACCAAAATATGACACATAATAGGAAAATGAAGAAAATTGTCAAAATATGTCTAATTTCTTTTGTACTCGTCGCGGTGTTTGGCTGTGTTTTCTGTGGAAGTTTAGTCGCTGTATCTTATGCAAAATATCAATCAATTCCACTCAACACAGAAAGTTTGACATCTCCTTCACTTTCAATTGAAATTTTTGACAATGAAAATCGACCAATAAAGGAAGAAAATCAATTCAACGGCGATTTTTGCAAACTTGAAAGCCTGCATCAATACACCAAAGATGCTTTCATTTCGATTGAAGATAAAGAATTTTACAATCACAAAGGACTCAACAAGAAAAGAATTGTTAAAGCCATGATAAACAACATAAAAAGCGGAAAGTTGAAAGAAGGTGCATCAACAATAAGTCAACAACTCATCAAAAACACCCATCTCAGTAACGAAAAGACTTTTGAAAGAAAACTCAAAGAAATGGCATTGACAAAAAAACTTGAAAACAACTTCAGCAAAGACGAGATATTAGAAAGTTATTTAAACATAATCTTTTTTGGTAATAACTGTTATGGCCTTGAAAGTGCCAGCAAATATTATTTCAACAAAGATGCCAAAGATTTGAATTTGAATGAAAGTTGCACGCTTGCCGGTTTAATCAAATCTCCGACCAAATATTCCCCCATCTTAAATTATGACAATTGTCTGCAAAGAAGAAATTTGGTTTTGAGCGAAATGGAAAAAGATGGAAAAATCACAGTTGATGAAAAACTGAGCACTCAAAATCAACCAATCACTCTTGAAATAACCCAAAGAAATGAAAACAAACTGAATTCATATTCCCAAGCAAGCATTGATGAAGCATCAAAAATACTGAAAATTCCAGCAAAGCAAATTGCTCTTGCTGGCTACAAAATTCACACATACTGCAACAGCGAAAAACAAACAGCACTGAAAAATGCTCTTTCAAACAACGAAACAGATGGCACTGACAACGCAGGCATAATCATAGATGCTTCCACACATGGAGTAAGTGCATTTCAAGGAAACAGCAATTTCAAAATCTTGGATGTGAAAAGACAACCCGCCTCATGCCTTAAACCACTTTTGGTCTATGCCCCTGCTTTGAACGAAGATGTCATCAGTCCATCAACACAAATTCTGGACGAACCAATAAAAATTGGAAACTACAGCCCAAGCAATGTCAACAAAAAATTCTCTGGCTATATGTCCGTGACCGATGCTGTGAAAAATTCAATCAACATTCCAGCAATAAAAGTTTTGAGTTACATTGGCATTGACACTGGCAAGCAATATGCTCAAAAACTCGGCATTAATTTTGACGAAAAAGATGACAGTTATGCTCTTGCTCTTGGAGGAATGACTTATGGTGTCAACATCAAAGATCTTGCGACCGCCTACACCACTTTTGCAAACAAAGGACAATTTTCAAACTCAACCTTCATTCAATACATCACGGACAAGAACAACAAACTCGTTTACATTCACAAACCAACCACTCAAATGGTGCTCCGTGAAGACAGTGCATATCTCATGACAAACATCTTGCAAGAAACTGCAAAAAGCGGAACGGCAAGAAAACTCAGCACCGTCACAAACACAGAAATTGCCTCAAAGACAGGAACGGTCGGCAAAAAAAATGCCAGCGGAAACACAGACGCATACAACATTTCATACACTCCAACAGAAACAATAGGCGTTTGGTTTGGTTCTCTTTCCAATGAACCTGCAAAAATTGCCGGCGGAAATCAACCAACTGAAGTTGTAAGACAATATGTGGGTTCACAAACCTACGACAAAAAACAATTTGACGTTCCTTCTTCGGTTGCAGAAGTGAAGATTGACAGTTTGGAGAAAGAAGAAAATCACAGACTGGTTCTTGCAAGTCCTTATGCCCCAGCTCGCTTCACAGAAACTTGCTTGTTCTCTCGTTTCAACATGCCAACTGAAATCTCTGAAAACTTCACCGAAAAACCACAAATTTCGGCTGAAACAAGGGTGGAAAACAATCAAGTTGTCCTTTCTCTCAACGCACAAAAACATCTTGAATATCAAATTTATAAAGACGACATTCCATATCAAAAAGTTGAAGACAAACAAGGACAACTCACATTGAGACTAAGTTTCCCTGAAAAAGAAACAACAATCAAAATTGTTGCAAACTACATTGGCGAAAATGACAATTCTCTGCAAGCAGAAAAAGAATTCAATCTCACAAAAACCACACAAACCCAGACTCAACCAAAACAAAAATGGTATATATAACAAAAAAGACGAATCAAATTTTCGTCTTTTTAATTTTTTTTCTTTCCTTAAAAATTGATGCCATGCATATAGCAAACGGAACACTAAAAATTGCCACAACAGGTAATGCGGTAAAGATTAACACCCCTCTCAAAGCAAAAACATCAACACCACACCACGAAAGAATAGGGATATGAAGGAAGCCGACTATCACCAAACCGAACGATAAAATCGTCAAAACAATCAACACCCATTTTTTCATAAAAATTTAAAACCTCTCAAAAATCAGTCTTCAATGTTGTCATCTTCGTCTTCTGAACTTGGCAAATCAGAACCAGTCATCTGTTCTCTGATTTTTGTTTCAATTTCATTCATAATGTCAGGATTTTTCTCAAGATAGGTCTTTGTGTTTTCCTTTCCTTGACCAATTTTTTCATCATTATAAGAGAACCAAGCGCCACTTTTCTTTATGAGTCCCAAGTTCAAAGCCATATCCAAAATGCAACCTGACTTAGAAATTCCTTGACCATACATAATGTCAAATTCTGCAGTCTTGAAAGGTGGAGCAAGTTTGTTTTTAACAACCTTAACTTTTGTTCTGTTTCCGATTATGTTTTGACCTTCTTTGATTGTGTCAGTTTTTCTGACATCAAGACGAATGCTTGCATAGAACTTCAAAGCCTTACCACCAGTTGTTGTTTCTGGAGAGCCAAACATAACCCCAATCTTATCACGAAGTTGATTGATGAAAATCACAGCAGTGTTGCTCTTTGAAGAAACAGAAGTCATTTTTCTGAGTGCTTGACTCATCATTCTTGCTTGAAGACCAACATGATTGTCACCCATTTCTCCGTCAATTTCTGCTTTTGGTGTAAGTGCTGCAACAGAGTCCACAACAATAATGTCAAAAGCGCCAGAACGAATAAGTGTGTCACAAATGTTCAATGCTTGTTCTCCATTATCAGGTTGAGAAACATACAAAGATTTGATGTCAACACCCAATTTTTCTGCATACACAGGGTCAAGAGCGTGCTCTGCATCAATAAACGCAGCACGTCCACCCATCTTTTGTGCTTCAGCAACCATGTGCAAAGAAACAGTAGTCTTACCAGAAGATTCTGGTCCATAAATTTCAATAATTCTTCCGCGAGGAATACCACCAATTCCAAGTGCCATATCAAGAGTCAAACAACCAGTTGGAATGACATCAACCTTTTGATAAGGTTGGTCTCCAAGTTTCATGATTGCACCCTTTCCAAAGTCTTTTTCAATCTTGAGAAGTGCTTGTTCAAGAGCCTCTTCTCTTGGGTCTTTCTTTTCTTTTTCAGCCATAACAATCTCCTAAATTCTTATTGTCTTTTTTATAGTTATATTTTAACTCAAAACACCATAAATTTCAAAATGAAATCATAACATTTTCAGTGCTTATCAATATTTTTCTTTCAAAAATTTGAGCAACCTAAACAGTGCAAAACTTGAAACATTTTCCATTCTCTCACTTCTGTTTCCATAGAAAACTGAAGAGAAAACATGGATTTCTTTTTTGTTTCCAACCGCAACAAAACATCTTCCAGCATCACAATCAAAACCAGAAACTGCCAAGGCCAAATCTGATTCCACATTTTTCAAAAGATTTTTCGCCATAACAAAAGCGGTTTCTTTGCTTACCGTCCCATGTTCATCAAGAAAGGACTTTTCAATGCCAAGTTTTTCAAAGGAATTGTCCCCAAACATAATCAGACTTTCACTGATGTTAATCTTGTCATTCTCATCAAATTCAGACAATTTTTCCGAAATTTTCCCAACAGTAAGTCCATCACAAATGGAAAGAGACAGAGAATTTCTTCTCAAAATTTCACCACAGCAAACAACCAAATCTTTGTCATTTGTTGCAAAAAGTCCGTCACCAAATTTTTCAACAAGAACACTTTCATCAACAAACTTAGAATAATAAACAATATGTAAAAACGAAGAATTTGTTATTATTTTATAATCAAAATTTTCTTTCTGCGCTTTGATTTCTTCAAATTTTGAAACCACAAAATTTTTACTTTTTCCAAATATTGAACAAGAAAAAACATCTCTTGACTGCAAAAATTCGTCCAAAAATTTGTCAACGTCAAGTTCAATTGGAACGAACAGCATTTTGCGATATGTTGTGGTTTGTTCAAGTTTAATCGCCTGTTCTTGAATCAATGTCAAATTGTCAGTGTCAGTCTTACTTGCCTCAACCAATTTGTCAACATTGTCATTGTCACAAATTATGATGGCGTTGTCATAGGAGTTTTTTGCATCAATGCAAAAGCCCACACAATCAGCATAAAGAGAACATGAAAAAAAAGAAAAGTCAAAAAGCCCTCTTTTGAGAAGCGACTTTTCGATTTTCTCCAAACATTTTGATGTTAAATTTTGATTGTCAGAAAAGACAACAACTTTATTTTGCATCTTTAAGCACCTGTCTGTTGTTTGAAATATATTTCCAAGCAGAAACAATTGTCATGATGACTGTCACAGCAAGCAAAACATATCCAATGATGTTGAGCACTGTGTTTGCAGTAAGCCAAGCCTGGCTGCCCGCATTATAGAATTCTTCAATAACAAATGCGTAAACAAAATAGAAAATCAATGTGATAAATTGGAAAACAGCCTTAACTTTTCCATACATATCAGCTGCCAAAACGACATTTCTTGTTGCTGCAACTTGACGGAAAGCACTGATAATAAGTTCTCTTGCAAGAATGATGATTGCTGCAATAATTCCAACATATTGAGGCATAATTGCAGGAGCCACTTCAGTTCCAACATTTGGAACAATTGGATAAGCAATCAAAAGCAAAAGTCCAGCCATAACCAAAACTTTGTCAGCAATAGGGTCAAGGAATTTTCCCAAATTTGTAACAAGTCCCCTGCTCCTTGCAATCTTGCCATCAATGAAATCGGTAAGACAGGCAACGGCAAAGACTATTGTTGCGACAAGTTTTCCATAAGGAATGAAATCAGCCATATAGAAAAACACAAAAATTGGAATAAGCGCAAGTCTAACGCAAGTTATTTTATTTGGAAGATTCATAATAAACTCCTTTATAATTTTCACCATTAAAGTCAACAAATTTGACTTTCACAAACTCGCCAACTTTGATATTTTCATTATCCACAATTTCCACACCAAAGTCAACTGTTGGAGATAAAAACTCAGTATGTCCGATATAAAGACCAGTCTTTTCGTCAAAATAGTCAACAAGCACTGTGAAAACTTTGCCGATTTTCTCTTTCGCCTTTTCGGTCACAATGTTGCTTTGAATTTTTTGAATTTTCTTCAGTCTTCTTTTTTTAGTAAATTCGCTCACTTGGTCTTCCATGAAATAACTTGGCGTGTTTTCTTCACGATAATATGGAAAGAAACCAGCATAATCAAATCTTGTCTTCTTAACAAAATCGCACAACTTTTCAAAATCAGCCTTGGTCTCGCTTGGATAACCCACAATGAAGGTTGTCCTAAGTTCAATGTTGTGATATTCACTAGTGAGTTTGTCAATAAGTTTCCTGGTGTCTTCTTCTGACATTCTTCTTCTCATGCTTTTCAAGATTCTGTCATCAATATGTTGAAGTGGAATATCCAAATATTTGCACATCTTAGGCTCTTTTTCAATGAAATTCAAAAGATTGTCATCAGTTTTTTCTGGATACGCATAATGCAGTCTTATCCATTTAATCTTATCAATCTTTGCAAGTCTTTGACACAATTCCACCAATCTGTTTTTGCCATACAAATCTTCACCATATCTGGTGACATCCTGAGCAACAACAATGAGTTCTTTCACACCATTGTCAGCAAGATATTTTGCCTCATCCACAATTTCATCAATTGGATAACTTTGATATCTGCCCTTAATTCTTGGAATTGTGCAATATGAACAAGCATTACTGCACCCTTCCGCAATTTTCAGATAAGCATAAGCACCTCTGCTTGTGAAAATTCTTCCAAGTTTGCTTTTTGGCTTGCTTTGTTCAACGCCATACAACTTTTCAATGATTTGGCAAATGTTCTGATTGTCAGCTGCAACCAAAAACGCGTCAACTTCCGGAATCTCTTTCAAAAGTTCATCTTTGTGCCTTTGAGCCAAACAACCACTGACAATCACCTTCTCAATCACGCCACTGTTTTTCAACAAACACATTTGAAAAATGTTGTCAAGTGCTTCTTGTTTTGCAGGTGTAATGAATGCACAAGTGTTCACAATGACAATGTTTGCATCACTGACATCATCCACGATTTCAAAGCCATAATCTTTCAGTCTAAAAAGCATTTTCTCAAGGTCAACACGGTTTTTGTCACAACCAAGAGAAATTGCAGACACTTTTTTTCCTTTCAATCTTTCGTCCATTTTCTTCTCTCTCGTTAATTAATTTTGTAATCTATTCTTAAGCATTAAAGCAGATCTTCAATTCAGTTAAAACTCAAATTTCAATTTCGCATTAGTCAAATTGATCACCAAAAAGTTCATTAAACTCTTCTTCGGTGGTGTAAACAGTTCTGCCCTTCACACCATCAGCACTGGAAATGTAACCCGCTGCTTCCATTTGGTCAATGATTCTTGCAGCTCTTGGATAACCAATGGCAAAACGTCTTCTGATCATCGTTGCACTTGCCTGCTTACATTCAATTGAAGCCTTCAATGCTTGTGGCAACAATGGATCCATCTCGTTGTTATAACCCGGACCAGAATTGTTATTTTTGTTAGGATTCAAAATTTGCTCTTCAATATCTTTGTCGAAAATTGGTTTGTTGTTGTCACGAACATAGTCGACAATCTTGTTAATTTCTCCTGTTGTGATGAAGCAACCTTGAACACGTTTAGGTTCTTGTGCCCCAACTGGATAATAGAGCATATCCCCTTTTCCCAAAAGTTTTTCTGCTCCAACTCTGTCCAAAATGGTCATGGAGTCCACCGCACTTGTGACAGCAAAAGCAATACGAGAAGGGAAGTTGCTCTTAATCAGTCCGGTGATTACATCAACAGAAGGTCTTTGAGTTGCCAAAATCAAGTGAATTCCAGCAGCACGTGATTTTTGAGCAAGACGACAAACCTTTTCTTCCACTTCTTTCTTTCCTGTCATCATAAGGTCAGCAAGCTCGTCAACAATAATTACAATGAATGGCATTTTTTCAACCTTACCAGAAAGAACATCTGGAGTTTGGTTATATTCATCAATGTTTTTAACTCTTGCCATACCCAAAAGTTCAAAACGTCTTTCCATTTCAGTAACAGCCCAAGCAAGAGTGTTGATTGCTTTTTGAGTTTCGCAAACAATCTTTGGCATAATCAAATGAGGCAACGCTTCATAAGAAGAAAATTCCACACGCTTAGGGTCAATCAAAATGATTTTGACATCTTCTGGCGATGCTTTGTAGATGATGCTCAAGATGATAGAGTTCAAACAAACGCTCTTACCAGAGCCAGTTGACCCAGCAACCAAAAGGTGTGTAAGTTTTTGCATATTGCAGCAAATGGTGTTTCCAGTGATGTCTTTTCCAAGAGCAAATGTAAGTGGAGAAGGACTTTGAGTAAACTCTTTTGAAATCAGAACATCTTTCAAACTTACTGTTGCAATTGAAGTGTTTGGAACTTCAACACCAACAACACTTTTCCCAGGAACAGGTGCTTCAATTCTGATTGAACCTTCGGCTGCAAGTGAAAGAGCAATGTCGTCAGCACGATTTTTGATTTTGCTTACCGAAATTCCTTGTGGCATTTCAAGTTCATAACGCGTAACAGCAGGCCCAACAACAACCCCCTGAACTTTTGCAGGAACGCCAAATGTTTCAAGTGTATTTTCCAAAAGCACACGTTTTGTTGCAACATCTTCATTCAAAGTTGACAAGTCCACACTTTGAGTGGTGATGTATTCAATTGGTGGTTTTTCATAAACATAAGGTTCTTTTTCTTCTGGTTCTTGTTCTTCAGGAATTGGAGAATTTTCTCTTGACAAAGAGCCATTTCTTGCAGAAATTCTGTCATAGTCACGATTAAAATCTCTTCTCGCATCAATATCTTCCTGATTTGTCAGTTTTTCATGTCTATCAAAAGACCTGTCAAAAGAGCGTCTTTCAAAACTTCCACTGTTGTTTCTGTCTGGAAGTCTGTCAATAACATTTCTTTCACTGTCTTCATTTATGTGCTCATAAATGTCTGGATTTTCTTTCTTTTCTTCTTCAATGGCACTCTTGAGAATGTCATCAGCTTTTTCAACCAATTCTTCGCTTCTAACTTCAGGAAGAGTTCTTCTGATAACCGGTTGATTGTCTGGCTTAAATTCATCTTCATGATAAACCTCTGAAGGTTCAATTTCATCAGTCTTAAGTGAATTGATGTTGCTTTGAATTTCTTCTTTTGCAGGCACATCATTTTGTTTTCTGACATCTTTGAAATATTCGTCAATGTCAATTTGAGGTGGAGTCAAAATCAATTCTTTCAAAGACTTTGGTTTTTCAGGTTCTTTCTTTGTGGATTGGATAGGAGTTTTTTCATATTCATACGCCTTATCTCTCTTTTTGTCCAATCCCAAAATTTGTCTTGCAGTAAGTTGTTTGTTTTCTTCCTCTTTCAAATTGCCATTCAAGACAACATTAGGTGCTTCTTCTTCAACTTTTTCTCCAATGACTTCCACTTCTTTTTCTTCAACATCTTCGTCCAAAACTTTCCCAGTTTTTTTGTCTTTGATTTGAACAGAAACAGGTTCGTCTTCAGCCTTTTGTTTTTTCATATACTTCAAACTGTCCAAAAGAAGAGCAAGACAAAGCACAAAAGCCAGAGCAAAGATGATGTAAGCCCCATAGATGTTTGCCATATACAAGAAAATTGTTGTGAAAATCCCAACAAAAAAACCTCCAGCGGTCCACTTTGCAGTGTAATTCTTGGCCAAATAGTCCCAAAACGACATCTTGACACTCTCACCATCAACAACCTGCACATTATTTCCCACAATCGCAAGTTGCAAAATGCAAAGAGCAAAAAAGACCGTCAAAATCAAACAAATTGTATATTTTTTCGACATAACATATCTTCTGTTGTTAACAAGCGCAAGCCCAACAACAAAAAGAATGATGCAAAGCGGATAACCAAAAACACCAAAAAGTCCCAACAAAAAAGTTTGAATTGGAGCAACAATGCCTGTCAAGAACAAGAACACAACAGATGCTGCAGCAATCAAAGAGAAGCCAACAATCTTCTTAGTGTTAGGATTTTTAGTCTTTTTCTTTTTTGAATTTAGTTTATAAACCGCCATTAAATAACCCCCAATTTAAAGGTCAAAACGAAGATAAATCAAAACCTATCTTTTTACAAATATAATTATATCATTAAATAGATAAAAACAACAAACAGTTTTAACAAAAAACCAACACGGAAAAAGCAAAAATAAATCCAAATTAAAAAGATTTTGCAAAAATGTCAAAGATATTGTCTTTCTTTTGCCAATAAACAAGCACAAAATTGAACATTGCAACCATCATTGTCCAATATTTTCAGAAACTGTGCAAAGTTCAAAGCCTTTTTCTTTCAAGGTTTTGATGATTCGGTCAAGAGCATTTTTCGTCGCTTCCGTTGGGTGCATCAAAACAAAATCTCCACCTTTGCAGTTTTTGATTGCACGATTATAAATCACTTCGCTGTCTTTATCTCTCCAATCAATCGTATCCCTTCCATCAGTCCACATGATTGTTTTGTAGCCAAGTTCTGTGGCAATTTCCACAGTTTTTTTGTTGTAAGAACCACTTGGTGGAGCAAACAAATCCATTTCAACCCCAATCAAACTTTTGACCAAATTGTGAGTGTTTATAATCTCTTCATAGTTCTTTTCTGCAGAAAGTTTCCCTTGGTCTTTGTGATAATAACCATGATTGCCGATTTCGTGTCCAGCGTCATAAATTTTTTGCAACATATCACTTTCAGCAACAGCCCAAGTGCCACCAACGAAAAAGGTTGTCTTGACATCATTGTCTTCCAAAATCTGCAACATCTCATCAAGATATTCTGTCCCCCAATAGACATTGATCATAAGCGTGATTTTGTTTGATTTTTCGTCGCCACTGTAATAAACTCCATTGATAATGCTTGACGAAGTGACATAATCAACGCCATACACTGCCATGCATGAAATGATTACAAGCATGACAACAATCACCGTATTTGTCAAAAATCTGCGACCATTAATGGTCAAAAAATGTAATTTTTTCATGTTATAAGATATGTTGTCCACACTGAAAAATTACACAAACAAAAGAAAACACAACAAAAAAAGATGCAACCATTTCGCATCTTTTTTATTCCATTCAAATCAAAGATTAGTGATGTTTTTTGATCAAACCAATTGCCTTGGAAATTTCCAAAACAACAACTGGAACAAGTGAAAAACCTATTCCAATCAAATAACCATAATATGGAAGATAGGTCATTCCAAAAGCAGTGACAACTCCTGGCGTAAACATCACAAAAGCGACAAGAAGAATGGAGCCTAATGCTGCCCAATTCAACTTGTGGTTGCTGAAAGGTCCAATTTTAAATAACGAACTTTCAGAGCGCATATTGTATGCATGAACAACCTGCATAAGCGTCAAAGTCATAAATGCAAGAGTGCTTCCACCCTCTGGAGAACCCCCAGTAATCATTTCACCAATGAAATATGCCCCAAGCGTCAAAGCCGCAAACATACAACCCTGCAAGAAGATTCTGATTCCGTAACCATGAGCAAACAAACTCTCATTTTTTGGTCTTGGTTTTCTCTGCATAACATTGTTTTCAACAGCTTCCATTCCAAGAGCAACAGCTGGCAAAGAATCACTGACAAGATTAATCCAAAGAAGCTGAATTGAAATAAATGGAGAAGCTTGCCAGAAAATCATCGCGAGGAAAACGACAATAATCTCACTGATGTTTGTTCCAAGCAAAAATCCAACCACTTTTTTTATGTTTGAATAAATTCCTCTGCCTTCCTTAACAGCATCAACGACCGTTGCAAAGTTGTCGTCAGTCAATGTCATATCTGCTGCACTTTTTGCCACATCAGTTCCAGTGATTCCCATGGCACAACCAATGTCTGAAGCCTTCAAAGCCGGAGCATCGTTCACACCATCACCAGTCATAGAAACAACATGACCCTTCTTTTGCCAAGCCTTGACAATTCGGATTTTATTTTCCGGCGACACACGTGCATAGACAGAAATTTTTTCAACTTCATTGTCCAACTGTTCTTCACTCATGGCGTCAAGTTCTGCACCAGTGATTGCCTTGTCACCCTCTTCCATAATTCCAAGCATTTTTGCAATTGCAGACGCTGTCACAACATGGTCACCAGTAATCATAACAGGTTTAATTCCAGCCTGGCGACAAAGTGCAACCGCTTCCTTTGCTTCAGGTCTTGGAGGATCAATCATTCCCACAAGTCCCATGAAAGTGAGTCCACACTCAAGTTCTTCACTTGTGATATTCTTAGGCATTTTCTTAAGCTTTTTATAACCTATCGCCAAAACTCTAAGAGCCTGAGAACTCATTTCATGATTGATTTTTCGTGCAGTTTCAATGTCTCCCACAACACATTTGGTTGCCATAACATCAAACGCACCCTTGACAATCACAACATATTCCCCATCAATCTCATTGACTGTCGTCATCAATTTTCGATCAGAATCAAATGGGAGTTCCGCCACACGAGGATAGAGTTTGTTGAGTTTCTTTTTGCTTCCACCGATTTTATGTGAAGCAAGAACAATCGCAGTTTCAGTAGGGTCACCAAGATGAACTTCTTTGTCCTTTTCAAAATTCACAGAACCGTCACAACACAAAGCCCCATAGTTAAGAAGAGTTTTTTCTTTATCTCCCACTTTCTTTGGCTCAAAATCTAAAACTTCCCCACCATCAACATAGGTCTTAACCAAAGTCATTCTGTTTTGAGTTAATGTTCCTGTCTTATCTGAACAAATAACAGAGGCACAACCAAGAGTCTCCACAGCAGGAAGCCTTTTGATAATCACATTTTTTTTGACCATTCTCGTGACACCAATAGAAAGGACAATTGTCACAATTGCAGGAAGTCCTTCTGGAATTGCAGAAACAGCCAAAGAAACGGCAGTCATAAACATTTCCATAACATCTTGACCATTCAAAAGACCAACAATAAAGACAATCACACAAGCAACCAACGCTGCAATTCCCAAATATTTCCCAAGCTGAGAAAGTTTTTGTTGAAGTGGTGTCTTTGTTTCTTTCTCCCCAGCAAGAAGATTGGCAATCTTGCCCATTTCTGTGTTCATTCCAGTTCCGGTCACAACTGCGGTTGCCGTTCCATAAGTAACTGAACAGCCAGAAAACACCATATTATCTCTGTCACCAATCGCTGCTTTTTCTTTAACTTTAGCCCCAGCATCTTTTTCAGCAGGAACTGATTCTCCGGTCAAAGCAGACTCTTCCGATTTCAAATTGGAACTTTCCAAAAGCCTGGCATCAGCAGGCACAAAATCTCCTGCTTCAAGATGAATAATATCTCCAGGCACCAATTCATCAGCATTGACAATTTTTTCTTCTCCACCACGTAAAACTCTTGCGTGCGGAGCAGACATATTTTTAAGTGCATCCAAAGCCTTCTCCGCCTTACTCTCCTGCACAAGCCCCATAACAGCATTGATAATGACAATAAGCAAAATAAGTGCTGGTTCAATAAATTCCATAGGGTCTTTTTCGACACAAGCCACAACAAAAGAAATGATTGCAGCAATAATAAGAATGATGATCATCACATCTTTAAATTGCTCCAAAAAACGAACAAACATATTCTTTTTCTTTTTGTCCGCAAGTTTGTTTGGTCCAAACTTTGCGCGTCTTTCAACCACTTGTTCTTCCGACAAACCAGTTTTGAAATCGACATCAAGTTCTTTAACAACTGTTTTTCTACTCTGACTGTGATAAGCCAACCTTTTCCGCCTCCTAATACGTTGCTATCATTTTATCAATTCCTTGCAACAAAATCAAGCAAAATCGTGTTCATCCAAAACTGGAATGATGTCAATTCCGGGTTCTTCATAAGGATGGGCCTTTCTCAAAGCCACCAAAACATTTTTAACTTTTTCCACATCACAAACAACTTCCAATTTTTCTTCATCAACAAATTCCAAATTGTTTATTTTTCCAATATGCGGTTTAGCATTGCTATTTGGAATAAATGTCCCAACACTTTTGACAGAAGTTGAACAGAAAGTATAATTTCCAATAATGCCAGCACCTGCTTCACACATTGCCTTTCTGACTTCGTCAACATAACCAACCGGCACAGCCACAAAAATTTTAACCTTACGAACTTCAATTTTCATCCTTCACTTCCTGTTTTATTTTCATTCAACAATGACTTTGCCATCTAAATTGCAAATATAGCACTGTGGCAATTTTTCTTTTATATGTTTCAGGATTTTCTTATTTTTTTCAAATTTTCTACCAACTAACACACCTTCAATCATTGTCCTTGGAATACCAAAAACAATATAACCAATTCGTCGATCATCTTTAAAATGTCTATTATTTCGATAAATGTTCTCATATTCTTGATTTAAAAAGTGGAAGAATGGCATAACAACATCAATTGGAATATCATCATTGTTTAAATTGTTTTTTACGAGCTTTTGAACTTCTTTGTCTCTGGTGTTAAAAATAAAAGCAAGTTGTTTATCATCTCTTGCAAGACTAGGCATGAATCTAGTTTCCATAGTCGACTCAGCACTCCAACTGAAATGTTTAATTCTTCTCATCTTCTCAACAAAATTGTCTAGCTCTTTATATGGCACAACCTCAAACTTGTCATTATAACTAACAGACATTCCACTGTACCACCTAATATATTCTCCCAAAGATATCTTTTTCTGAATATCCCAAACAGAAACTGAGTATGTAACCTTGTGACGCTTAAGTGGTTTTTGCTTAAAGTCGCCATTGATAACACCGACAGAAGCCTTTTCATCAAAATTATCTAAATCAGCACCAAAGCCATGTAAGAATGTTCCTTTTTGCAAAATGACATTGTCACCAACCTTATATTTAGGCTTTTTAAGCTTGAGATTGCTTATTCTATAAAACTCATCAATTTGTTGCAAAATCAACTTTTGAGTTTCCCCGGAAAATTCTTTTTTTGTCACATTAATATAATCTTGCTTTTCCACAACCATCTCCCTTTTGAGATTTTTTATTATCATTTTACCAAATTTCTCATTGGACAAGTCTCTTCTTATAAAATATATATTTATTGCCAGATAAAATATTAGGATTACAATCTAAGCTTTGATACGATTAATAATCAAATCTTCAACAATCAATTTTTTATCAGTAAAAATGTTATCATAAATTACTTCTGCCAATTCTTTTGCAGACATAAAAGTTTTTTGCTTTTCTTCTGAAACATAATCCCTGCTGTTTTTGTAAAAATTGGTATTAATGCCACCTGGGTAAACACCATAAATCTTAATTTTTGAATCTCGATAAGCCACTTTCAAACTTTCAGTATAACCTCTTTCTGCCCATTTTGTCGCACAGTAAACACTCTCTTGTTTATTCCCTCTGAGAGCGGCAGAAGACATGATGTTAACAATTTTTCCACCATGCTTCTCCATACTCTTTAAAACATTTGCTGAGAACAATATCATACCTTTCAAACCTTCAAAACATAAATCTATATCTTGAAGAGTGTATTCTGTTGGCAATTTAAAAGAAGGTGTTCCAGCACAATTAATCAATGCAACTATTTGTCCAATTTTTTGAATTTCTTGAACAGTTTTAACAACAAATGCTTCATCTGAAACATCTCCACAAAAATCCTTGTAATTCTCTTTAATTTTAATTTTTGCCAAAGCATCTTCATCTTTGTCAACATTGCAAACAAAAAAATCTTTTTTCGAAAGCAACTTTACTAATTCACGACCTAGTCCGTTTGCTCCACCTGTTACAATAATTATCTTTTTCATAATATCTCCTTTTAAATATCAATTTAAAAACTGTCATAGTCTATCAGTTCAATTCCATCAAAAAGACCTTCTTCTTTTGCTCGCCTCAAGATTGATAATTCTTCATCTCTTTTCAAATAAGATGTAATTGTCTTTGTATAATCATCAATATATCCCGCATGTGTCAACAATTCAATCACCAAATCAGTGTCACGGTATTTGTTAATAAATTCTTTTAAAAAGTCCAAATTGACATTTTTTATAGAGAAATCACAAAAAAACAAATCTGGTTTTTTTATATCAAATTTTTCAGTATAATCTTCTCTTCTGATTGGCAAAGAAAACTGTTTAGCAACATCATATACCACTTGTTTTATAATGTTATTATCTCCCAAATGATGATGACAAGTGATGTGATTTATCACAATCCCACCCCTGCTATATTTTTCAACCATGTCAAGTTGCGCAATAATCTCATTGTAAACACTTTTGTAAGTAAGTTTGTTGTTTTCAATTTGTTTTTTGTTATATAAAAAGACACCATTTTCATCTGTTAAAAGTGGATTTTCAATGATTGGTTTTCCCACAGTGAAATTGATATGTATGCCCAATTTTTTGATATTGTTTTTCAGTGCTTGTTCAACGGCATATTTGGCACAAGGCATGTTTGCCATAATATTTGTCGAAGTGATAAATCCATGTTTGATGCCATCAATAATTCCGTCTGAAATACTTTTGCTCAAACCAAAATCATCTGCTTCAATTATCAATTTCATAACCACCTCAAATAACTTAAACTTGGAGCTGATGGCGGGAATCGAACCCGCGACCTACCGATTACGAATCAGTTGCTCTACCGACTGAGCCACATCAGCATAAGATGCTTTTTGCATCTTTTTACAAAATTTTTCAAAATGTTTTACTTTTGTTTTTTGAAGCACTGGTTATTTCAGTCATTTTCCCGTTTTCAAACTTATAGGCTTCCCCATAGACTTTGCTTCCTTTTTCATCAATTCTAACAAAACTTCCGTTTGGAATTGCAATCAAAGGCATAACAAAACTATCTTTCAAATAAAAATCATTCAACAAGTCAATTCCATCTTCCACATGCACATTGCCTTTTTTCTTGTCAAAATGAGGTATCACACTGATATCAGTCAAACCAAGTCCTTTCAAAAATTTAGGATCTTGAAGTTCTGATTCGTCTTCTGGATAATTGTAAACATTTGAAGCCATATTCATAGCCCCTGCACTTTGCCCCATAACAACGCCATGACAATTTTTGATTATCTCTGCAAGCCTTATATCTGCAAAAAAATCATTTTGAGTTGGAACATGTCCACCCGCCAAAAACAACAAATCGGCTTTTTCAACAAGTTGCTTTGCTTTTGCTTTGTTTCTTTCATCAAGAACAATCAAATTCTTAAATTCAATTCCAGACAACTTCAATCCTTCAAATGTCATTTCTGCATAATTGTCCGTTTTATCATAGCCCGTTGGATTGCTTGCGACAAAAACCAATGTATCAAATTTCTTTATGTCTTTTTTAAGCAGTTCAATAAGTCCATTTTGATAGACAGCTTTGCATGCAACTCTTACACCATCAACTTTCTCACTAGTCCCCAAATCACTGACCAAATATCTGATCATAAAAACCTCCAATCAATCTTTCATCTCCGCCAATTTAAATGAAACCTTTCCCTCATCTTCATCTTTAGACAAAACTTCAACATCAACCTTGTCACCAACTTTCACAATCTCATAAATCTTTTTGGTTTTGTTCTCGGTGGCATTTGAAATATGCAAAAGTCCAGTTGCACCATTTTCAACTTTGATTATTGCTCCAAACTGCAAAAGTTTGACAACTTCTCCCGTATAAGTTTGCCCAACAACCAATTCTTTAACTCTCGTGATTTTTGGATCTTCCAAAAGTGCTTTAAGGGAAAGTTCAACTTTTTTGTTCTCTCTGTCAACCTTAATTACTTTGAATTGTCTTTCATCTCCAACTTTCAAAGCATCTTCAACCTTATCAAGTTTTTCATAAGATATATTTGAAATGTGAAGGAAACAATCAAAGCCATCAACACTGACAAAAGCCCCATAAGGCACAATTCTTTCAACCTTGCCTTTGACAATTTTGTTGATGAAAATACTGTTCCAAAAATTCTTTTCAATTGCAACCTTGATTTGTTCTTGCAAAAGTTTGACACTTCCAATGATTGTCTTGTTTTCTTTGTCAATTTCTGTCACAACGGCTTCAAACTGTTTTCCAATCAATTTGTGGAAATCTTTGACGTAACGATCTGAAACTTCAGAAAAAGGAATGATGATGGTATAATCTCCCATCTTTGACATCAAACCGCTTCCAACACCTGTTGCAACAAAAGAGAACTTGCTTCCAAGTCTCAAATTCAACGCATTTTGATTGGCAAGTTTCAAAGCATCTGCCAAACTTTTTGACGCTTCAATCAAACCTTCTTCATTTTTTTGATTTGTGATGACAACGCTAAATCTGTCACCAATCTTAACATCATCATAATTTTCAAAATCTGATGCAGGAATGAAAGCATCATTTTTTCCACCAATATTGAAAATCACACCGTCATCACGCCTAAGCACAACAACACCATCAAAAGATTGTCCCTTACGATAAGAAGTAAAAGTTTTATCAATCATTTCCAAATTAAATTTCTCGCTCATAACACCCTTCATAAATTACAAATTTTTATTTAAGAAAGATTATCAAAAATCTTTATAAAAGTCAAATATATTCCCAAATTTAATAATAAAAGAACCTTTTATGTGGTTCTTTATTTTTTCTTTTTCTTCTTACTTAAAATTTCCTCTCTAAGTTCCAACATCTTTTCTCTGACAATATCGTTTGCTTTCTGCAAAGTTTCTTCGTCCAGTTTCTTTCCATAGAACTCAGAAAGTTCAAAAGGTTTTCCAATGTGATAGACACTTTTTCTAAACAACTTTGGTTTTCTTTCAATCCAAATTGGAGCAATTGGAGTTTTTGTCTTTATTGCAATCATAGCAAGCCCACTTTTTATCTCTCCCAAAACGTCCTCTTCGTTTTTCAATCTTGTTCCTTCTGGAAAGATGAAAAGTTTTTTGTCATCTTTAAGTGCTTTCATGCAAGTCTTAATTGCATTGATGTCAGTTGCTTCCCTGTCAATCTCAATTCCACCAAAATTACGCAATATTGCTCCAAAGAGTTTGTTCTTGAAAAGCTCCTTCTTCGCCAAAATCTTAATTTTTTCACTGGTGTTCAAAATATACAACGCAATATCCCAGTTTGAGCGATGATTGCAAGAGATAATAACTTTTCCCTTAGGCAAATTTTTTCTTCCCTTGATAAATGTTGGATGCAGAATATTCAGTGGCAACCAAAGCAAAATCCTAGCCAACCATAAGAGCATAACATTCCTCCAAAATTAAATTACTACATTATATTAATGAAATCAACGCACGTTGTCAAACTAAACACAAAAATTCTTCGCAAGTGAAAATGCTGTTGCCCACGCAATTTGAAGATTAAATCCACCAGTCAAAGCATCAACATCAAGCACCTCTCCCGTGAAATACAAACCCGGAACCAACTTGCTTTCAAAAGTTTTGGGGTTGACTTCTTTCAAATTGACACCACCGCTTGTTATGATTCCTGTGTTGATGTCATAAAGTCCGCCATAAGACAATTTGAAACTTTTCAACCCCTCTATCAGTTTTTGTCTTTCCGCTTTTGTTATGTCGTGAATTTTTTTATTTTCATCAAGTCCGATTATCTCGGCAAAAACTTCTGCAACCGCTTTTGGCAAAAGTCCTTTCAAAACATTTTTCAAATCCTTGTTTTTGTTCTCTTCAAAGTCTCTTAAAAGTCTGGCATCAAGTTGTTTGTCGGATAGCGCTGGCTTAAAGTCAAGTGTCATCGAAACATTTTGACAACGATTGACATAACTGGAAGCGGTCAACACAATTGGCCCTGAAATACCTTGGTCAGTGAAAAGCATTTCTCCAAAGAATGACAATTTCTTTCCGTCTGCCAAAACATTCAACTCAACATTCTTCAAAGAAACCCCTTGCAACTTGCTCACAAACTTATCTTTCAAAACAATTGGACAAAGTGCAGGAACAACTTCTTCGATTGTGTGTCCAAATGTCTTTGCAAATTTGTAACCGTCTCCACTGCTTCCTGTTGCCTTATAACTTTTTCCACCAGTTGCAATGATGACTTTTTCAAAAGTTCTTTTACCTTTCGAAGAAACCACAACAAAAGCATCATCTTTCTTGTTTATTGCCAAAACTTCATCATCAAATGAAAAATTGACATTTTTGCAATGCTTTTCTTTCAAAACTTTGACAACATCTCCCGCCTTATCACTTTCAGGGAAGACACGATTTCCTCTTTCAACTTTGGTTTTAAGCCCAAGTTCTTCAAAAAAATTGACACAATCAAAACTAGAAAAGGAATAGATTGCAGACCTAAGAAATTTGTCTCCCCTAACAACATTTTTCAAAAACTCATCTATTGTGCAAAGATTTGTTATGTTGCATCTGCCCTTTCCAGTGATAAAGAGTTTCTTTCCAGCCTTTTCATTTTTCTCAAGCACCGTCACATCATGACCTTTGTCAGCCAAAAACCCTGCCACCATAAGGCCAGATGCCCCTGCACCAATAACCGCAACCTTACTCATTTCACTCCTTTGAAATATGCAATTTCTTCTTCTGTCATAGGTTTTGTTTTTCCACGATAAAGTCCGCCCAGACGCACCTGTCCAATTCTGACTCTCTTCAAAAGTTTGATTTGATGACCAATAGCATCAAACATTCTTCTAACTTGGTGATTTTGTCCTTCATCAATCACAACAGAAACCTTGCTGAACCTCCCGTCATATTCCAAAAGTTTAACTCTCGCTTCTGGCATTCTTTTTCCGTTCTCAACAACACCTTTTCTCAGAACTGCCAAATCGCCTTCTTTGATTTCTCCTTCAACCGTGACATGATATTCTTTTTCAAAGTGGAATTTTGGATGCGTAATTAAATTTGCAAAATCTCCGTCATTTGTCAGAAAAATCAAACCTTCTGTGTCATAGTCAAGTCTGCCAACACTGAACAAACGAACATCACTTTCCACCAAATCAAAAATGGTTTTTCTTCCCTTTTCATCTTTTGCCGTGCAAGCATACCCCTTAGGTTTGTTCATTTTCAAATACACAAAATCATTTGGAAGCGAAACAACCACCCCATCAACCTTAACAACATCTTTTTTCTCATCAACAGAGACTCCAAGGTTGTCCACAATTTGACCATTGATAGAAACACGACCAAATCTGATTATGTCATCACATTTTCTTCTTGAAGCAACACCACAAGAACTCAAAAATTTGTTTAATCTCATCATAAAAAATCCTCTCACCTGCAAACTCCAACAGATGAGAGAATTTCAAAATTACCAATTCTTGAAAAAGTCTTTCATTCTTTGAAGTATTGACTTTGGTTTTATCTCTTCTATTGTAAAGATTTTCTCAGAGAAAAGCAAGTCATTACCCAAAAATATTTCCACCTTTCCAATTTCACTATCTTTATCAAGCGGTGCTTCCACACTTTGCGGATAAGAGTAGACAAATTTCAAATTTTGCACTTCTTTTTCAGTCAAAGGATACAAGAAACTTCCATAAGTTCCAATCTTTGCACTTTCATTTCTTCCGTCAACGACCTCAATTGAATCGTCAAAATCATAAAACTCTGTCAAGTCATAGAGTTTATAATTTTCCGAACACTGCCTCAAAAGTTCGGCACTTTCTTCAAACATTGGACGACAATTCAAAACCACACACACAAGACGTAATCCGTCTTTTTCGATTGCAGAAACCAAACATCTTCCGGCATCATCAGTGTAGCCCGTTTTAACACCAATGCAACCATTCAAGGTGAAGAGCAATTTGTTTTTGTTTTTCAAATATCTGTTCTCCCCATCACCCTTTGTGATTTTGATGTTTTTTGTGCCAACAATTTCTCTAAACGTTTCATTTTCAAGAGCATAAGAAGTGATAAGTGCCAAGTCATACGCGGTTGTATAGTGCCCATCTGCATCAAGTCCATGAGTGTTTGCAAAGTGAGAATTTGTTGCCCCAATCTTCTTTGCAAGTTCATTCATTTTTGTCACAAACTCACTTGTCGAACCAGCAACGTGTTCCGCAATTGCAACCGAAGCATCATTTCCAGAAATCAACATCAAGGCATAAAGAAGGTCACGAGTGGAATAGACATCACCCTTTCTCAAATAAAGTGATGTTCCAGGAACACCCACCGCCTTTGGCGAAACTTCAAACTTTTCATCAAGGTCATCACAATTTTCAAGTGCAGTGATTGCAGTCATGATTTTGGTCGTGCTTGCCATTGGCATTTTCTTGTTTTCATTGAGCGCATAGAGTTTTCTTTTTGTCGTCGTTTCAATAACTGCACACCCTCGTGCCGAGGAATACAAATTCAAAGCATCAGTCTGACACACAAAAGAATTTGAAACTCCAATAAAGACAAAACTGAAACACAAAAAAATCACAACAAACGTCAGAGCAAAATTTTTAATCTTTTCTTTCATTGTCCTCACCATTTTCCTTTGCGGACTTCTCAAGTTTTGCAAGCAACGAGTTGACCATATTCAAAACTGTTTGATAAAGAGATTTGTTTTCAACATTGACAAATTCAACATCCCCCATTTCACGAATAATCAAAAAGCCAACAGGAGAAACACTCATTCCACCACTTGAGCCACCACTCATAGGGAAATGGTTTGCCACTCTTCTTGCAGACAAATCGGCATATTCTCCACCGCCAACAACAAATCCAACAGTGACTTTTGAAATTGGAATAATGATCGTTCCGTCAGGCGACGAAATGCTTTCTCCAACAATTGTGGAAGAATCAACAATAGTTTTGATTTTGTCCATTGCACTTGAAATCAAATCATTGATTGAAGAAGAATTGGTATAAATTTTCATAGACACTCCTTTTGCATAACACCATAGTTTTTGTGTGGTATGTTGCGTATTACACAATATATTGTGTTATTTCTTTCTCTTAGATATGATAACCGAATATATGAAAGAATATACAATATCAAAAAAAGAAACCGATCCAGAAACCACAAAAGCAAGTTCACAAGTGACAATGTTGTATGAAACTGTGTCATAAACACAAAATGATGCAGTTGGTTTTTTGCTTTTCAAAAACAGAAAAACTTGTGTCACAGCAAAGTTAATGAAACCACAAAGAAGCGCACTTGTGTATGCATCCCCCGTTCCAATGTTATAAAACATATAACATTTTTTCAACCTAATTTTGTCCTTAATCTGATTTCCAAATTCTTCCATCAAAGCAAATTCTTGACTTTCAAATTCCAACTTTTGCAGTTTTGTTTCGCTCTCATTTTCAAGTTCAATAAACTTTCCATGGAAGGAAAATATATAATAAAAAATTTGCTTTTTCAGAACAGTCAATGCCACAACACCCCGATTGTAAAGTGGATTATATGACAATCTCACTTCCACAAAAACCGGAAAAACCAAAAGCAAAATGAAGAAAGTCGGTATCAAATAATAAAGAGAAATTTTCCAATCCATGTTTTTATTTTGATTAAAATAACAAAAAAAATGCGAAACAAACTCCGCATTTTTCAAATTCATAATTCTCTTTATTTTTGCTTATTTTTCTTCTGCTTCTTGATTTCTTTATATCTTCTTTTTCTCGCATGACTGACAATTTTGTTCACTTTTCCATAATCCAAAGAAGTGTTTATTCCATCATAATCAGCATCAGGTTGACTCATGATGAGTTCTGCAATCGTGTCAATCGCAGTTGTTTTCATCTCTTTCATACCCAAACTCATTCGAGTCAAAACATCTCTGCTGTCATAAAGATAATTGATGTGTCTGACAAGTTCTTTATAATTTCGGAAAGACAAAGCCACCCCTTTTTCTTTCAAAAATTGAATGTTGTAATATTCCTGACCTGGAAGTTTGTAAGTCGCAATCAATGGCAAACCCTTATTAACTGCTTCTGTCGTAGAAAGTCCGCCACCTTTGCCAATCATAACATCTGATGCACTCATAATCACATCAACATTATTGACAAAGCCATAGTTGACAATCTTGAAGTTTTCAGGATATTTGCTCATTTCTTTGTCAATTTTCTTCTTTGTTTTTTCGTTATGTCCATTGCAGATAATAATTTGGATTTTCTTCTTAACTCCTTTCAAAAGAGCTTTCAAAATTCCATAGCTCCCCTGCCAATGACCGCCACCATAGAAGATGAAAACGGTAAACAAGTCCTTGTCAATTCCAAGCATTTCTCTGGCTTTAGTTTTGTCAATTTCCTTTGAAAATTTGTCAGAAACAGGAATACCTGTCATCAAAAGGTTTTTGTTGTCAAAACCCTTTTCGAGCAACTTCTCTCTGTTGTCTTCATGTGCCATTGTCAAAATCTCAACTCCACCAATTGATGGTTCCCAGAAAGGAGAAACAACATAGTCAAGCATACAGACAATGTTAAAACTTGGCAATTTGTAAACTCTTCTCAAATTTGCCAGAGCCATTCCACCATAATATGTTGTTGTGTAAATCACATCAGGTTTAAATTCATAAATCAACTTCAAAAGTTTTCCATTCAAAGACTTAACTGAAGTTTGTGGCGGGCAAACACTTGCTTTTTCCACAGGATATTTGAAATAAGCATTATAAAACAAGTCATAGAGCGGTCTTAAATATCCAACGGCGATATTATACCCCTTATCTACAATCCAAGAATTAAAATGTGAAGTATATTCCTTAATAATATCAACAACTCTAACTTCAGCTTGTCCAGTTTGCTCAAGCTTATTTTTCATAGCGTTAGCAGCGGAGTTGTGCCCATTCCCCGCTGTAACCGTCAAAATCAATACTTTTTTCATAAATTCTATTCCTTTTAATATGTATTCTTCTTTATGAATAGAATTTTATTAATCATATGCATAACTAAAATTAAAGTATTGATAAATGTCATTAAAGTTATAAAATGTCGAACTACGAAGTCCCCCCCCCGCTTTCAACATTCTCTTTACATTTTTGTTAACGACAGAGAAATCAACTTGTGTTTCAACATATTCCGCCTCACAAGAAAGCATCATTTCAACCAATTTTTGGGTCGCATGAGGCCTTCTAATTCGATCAATTTCTGTTTTCATTTTTTCCAATTCTTTTGGATTATCAATCAAGTCCGACAGAATAGATATCATCATTTTGTTGCTTTTGTATTGTTTCGCAGCACCCTCTTTAACAAGCATTTTTACATTCACTCTTTCTTGCTCAGGCAACTTTTTACAACAAATCAATGGCAAATTTTTATCTAAAGCTTCTGTAACAGAAACCCCTCCTGCTTTTCCAATCAACACATCTGATGCACTCATTATGACATCAATATTTTTGCAAAATCCCCAATTGAAAACCTTTATATTTTTTGGAACCTTCAACTGATCAATTTTCTTTTTTCCTTTTTCATCACGCCCATTTGCAATAACAATCTGAACATTTTCTTTTTTAAGGTGATTCAAAAGGTTTCTTGTGATTTTATAGTTTCCACTCCAAAAACCTCCACCAAACATAACAAAAATGGTAAACTTATCCTTGCTGATTCCAAGCATTTCTCTCGCTTTTTGTTTATCAATCTTTGCGGTAAATTTTTCATTAACAACCAGTCCATAAGGCAACAATTGATCCGCCTTAAAACCCTTGTAGGTCATGATTGGAACATATTTTTCATTTGGGATCAACAGATAATCAATCCCTGTTGCTGACTCCCAAAAAGGACAAACAGCATAATCAAAAACAAACGAAAATGTTTTCGCTGGCAAGGAATAGATCTTTCGCAAATTTGAAATCATAATACATGGATAATAATGTGATGCAAAAATTGCATCAGGTTTAAAGTCATAAATCAATTTCAAAAGTTTTCCATACATTGAATATAAATCTCTTTGAACGGGAGATTTAAAAAATTTCTTAGGATTTGCTTTTTGAAAATGTCTAAAAAACATATTAAACACACCTGTCAAATATTGACATGCCAAAGGATAGCCTTTTTCTTGTATCCAAATAAATGTTTTGTTTGAGCAAAATTCATGCAACAAATCCACAAGCAACACTTTTGCTCCATTTTTTTCACATTCTTCTTTTACAGCGTTAGCAGCGGAGTTGTGTCCATTCCCCGCTGTAACCGTCAAAATCAATACTTTTTTCAT